>Ga0078972_1012920_pt1 | contig 14092 bp, 10 predicted proteins | sample YelNatPaOPGAMG01_FD_67568 | JGI IMG/M metagenome (GOLD analysis project Ga0078972, IMG submission 67568) | Hot spring thermophilic microbial communities from Obsidian Pool, Yellowstone National Park, USA - OP-RAMG-01 (SPADES assembly) (version 2) | ecosystem: Environmental > Aquatic > Thermal...
AGAGGGGAATTTTAACTAAGATAATAATAAATGATCTGGCTAATAAAAAACATAAAATATATTTTAATATTTCTTGAAATTACTGCAATGATTATATGTAGAAAATTTATTTTTAAGGGAGTCTTTTTTCTCCAATATTTGGTTCAATTATTACTATTTCAACTAAGTTTATTAAATTTGATGTCATTATTTTTTTCATTAAAACTTCTTCAACTTGAAACACGCCAGCTGTACCTTCCATATCTATAAGTATTTGAAGAGGTTTTTTATCCCCTCTATTTATTTCAACTTTCTTAATTGAAAGGGCTGAAAGAGAGTGAATGTCTATTTTTCCCAACTTGTAAGGAATCCTAGCTCTTCCTTGAGCCATATCTGTCCCATCAGCTATTTTTGCTATTCCAGCTTCAACTGTTAAACATTGAATATTTTCATCATGAGAGAAAATACATTGAAGGATTTCTTGTTTTATTCTTAACATTTTTTCTTTATCTTCTACATAAATTTCTTTAAGAATTTTTTCTAAAATTGGACTAGATAAATAGCAACCATGTATATGATGTAACTCTCTATGAATAGCATTTCCAATATCATGTAAGTAGGAACCGCATAAAACAACTATTTTTGAATCTATCAATTCTCCAATTTTATCTTTTATTATTGATGGTGTAACGTAATCTTTTAATATTTCAAATATTTCAAGCGCTACCCCACTAACTATTTTAGAATGTACTGGGCCATGATCATTATACATTAATCTATTAACCGCCATTACGTTTGACATTTGCAAATATATTTGCACTTCTTCATTTTTTTCTAAAAGATTAAATGTTTTAAATAGTATTTCATCTTTTTTAATATGTTTATATATTAATTCGGGTGAAACTATAGTCATTTTACTTCATGAATAAACTATAAAAGATACTATTTATTTATTTATCGTTAATGATCGGAAGAAAAATAATGTCTGGCTTCCCTAGTTTAATAAATGCAGATAAAGCATTAAATATAATTTTAGGATATGCTTCTAAAATTAAGATCGATTCTGTAAAAATAGATATTGAAAATGCTTTAGGAAGAATTCTTGCTGAAGATATTTATGCAAATATTGATTTACCTCCTTTTGATAGAAGTACTGTTGATGGATATGCTGTAATAGCTGAAGATACTTTTGGTTCTTCTCCTATTAATCCAACTATTTTAAAGATTATAGATGAGATTGAATGCGGAGTAGATCCAAATAGTATTAAACCATTAAATAGTGGAGAATGTAGTGTAATTTTTACTGGCGCGCCACTTCCGCCAAATGCAAATGCTGTAATTATGGCTGAAAATACTAAAAGGAAAAATAACTTAGTAGAAGTATATAAACAAGTTCAACCTTTTTCAAATGTATCAAGAAAAGGAGAAGATTTTAAAAAAGGAGAAATAGTAGTTAAAAAAGGAGCAAGAATAAAAGCTTGGCATATAGGAGCAATAGCTTCTTTTAATATTAAGGAAATATTTGTTTATAGAAAAATAAAAGTTGCATTAATTTCTACTGGAGATGAATTAAAAGAAGTGGGTTCAATTATTAAACCAGGAGAAATAATAAATACAACTAAACCATTACTTAAAACTTTATTAAAAGAAAAGGAATGTGAAATAATTGATTTAGGCTCTGTTCCTGATGATATGGAAAAAATTAAAGAAAAAATAATGATTGGTTTGAATTCTTCAGATATTTTAATAATTACAGGTGGTTCGAGTTTAGGTAAAAAAGATATTGTTCCAGAAGCTATAAATGAAGTTGCAAAACCTGGCTTAATTTTTCATGGAGTTGCTATTAGGCCTGGAAAAACAATGGGTTTTGGAGTTGATAGAAATAAACTTATATTTATGATTTCAGGGCTTCCAGTAGCTGCTATGGTTTGCTTCATAACTTTTATAGATCCTGCTATAGATAAAATACTTAATTGTCTTCCTGAACCTAAACCAATTATTAAAGCAAGATTAAATAGAAGAGTTGTAAATCCAATAGGTTTTAGGTCTTTTATGAGAGTATTTGTTAAAAAAATTAATAATAATTATATTGCTGAACCATTAAGATTAACTGGTTCGGGTGTTTTATCTACTTTAACTAAAGCAAATGGCATTCTTATAATACCTGAAAATATTGAAGGATATGAAGAAAATGAAGAAGTTGAAATTTTATTAACTCAATCTTTAGGAGATGATAAAAATGGCTAAAATTTTCCATGAGCTTTTAACGATTGAAGAAGCATTAGATAAAGTATTTTCTTATTTAAAAAGTATTAAGCCTTTAAGTATAGAAAAAGTAAAAGTTTTAAATGCTTTAGGAAGAATTCTTGCTGAAGATATTTATGCAAATATTGATTTACCTCCTTTTGATAGAAGTACTGTTGATGGATATGCTGTAATAGCTGAAAGCTTATATGGAGCAGAAGAAGATAAGCCTATTAAGCTTAAAATTGTTGGAGAATCTATTGTTGGAAAAATACCTAAAAATAAAGTTGATTTAGGAGAAGCAATTGAAATTTCGACTGGAGCGCCTATTCCTAGAGGAGCAAATTCTGTTGTAATGGTAGAGCATACTAAAAAAATCGATAATCAAGTTTATATTTATCGTTCAATATCGCCAAATGAAAATATTTCTCAAACAGGATCGGATGTAAGAGTTGGGGATAAAATTCTTAGAAAAGGATGCATATTAACACCAAGAGAAATAGCTATTTTAGCTTCTCTTGGATATGAAAGAATATTAGTTTATAAAAAAATTAAAGTTGGAATATTTTCTATTGGTAATGAATTAATTAAACCTGGTAGAAAACTTCTTCCAGGAAAAATATACGATGCTAATAGTTATTCCATATACTCTTTATTATTTGAAATTGGTGCCGAACCAATTTATCTAGGGACTTTAAAAGATGATTATCAAAAAATAAAGAATGCTATCATTAATGCTCTTGATAAATGTGATATTGTAATAACGTCTGGAGGTACTTCAGCTGGTTTAGGAGATATTGTTTATAAAGTTTTTGAAGAAATTGGTGGAGAATTATTAGTTCATGGATTAAAAATTAAACCTGGAAAACCAACTGTAGTTACAATTGTTAATAACAAATTGCTAATAGGTTTGCCAGGCTTTCCAGTATCTGCTATGGTGGTATTTAATATTTTTGTTAAACCTATTTTATTAAAAATAATTGGTGTTGAAACTTCAAGCTTTAGAAATATTGTTAAAGGGAAAATGGCTTTAAGGTATTATACTTCTAAAGGTAGAAGAGAATATGTTCCAGTAGAGTTGGTAAATACTAAAAATGGTTTAATAGTATATCCATTATTAAGTGATTCTGGAGCAATAGCGACTTTTTCATTAGCAGATGGATTTATAGAAATACCTGAATTAAGAGAATTTATAGATGAAAACGAAGAAATAGAAGTTGAACTTTTCTCAAAAAATATTCTACCAGCTGAATTAATTTTTATAGGAAGTCATTGTCCTGGAGTAGATTTAATAATAGATTTAGCTGGATTAAAAAATGTTAAAATCATAAATTTAGGCTCATTTGCTGGATGGCAATCTATAAAGAAAGGTGAAGCTGATATTGCTGGAACACATTTATTAGATGAAGAAAAAAATGAATATAATCTTCCATTTTTAAGAAAATTTGATTTAATAGGAAAAGCAGTAATTGTTAGAGGCTATAGCCGTTTACAAGGTTTTTTAATACAAAAGAATAACCCAAAAAATTTTAAAAGTTTCGAAGATTTATTAAAACCTAATATTAGGCTGGTTAATAGAAATAAAGGCTCAGGTACTAGAACACTATTAGATTTAAATTTAAAAAAAATAGCTGAAATTAAAAACATTAAATTTGAAGAACTTATAAAAAATATAAATGGTTATTCATATGAAGTTAAAACACATTCAGCTGTTGCTGCTGCTATTAAACAAGGAAGAGCTGATGTTGGAATTGCTGTAAAACCTTTAGCAATAGCGTATGATTTAGATTTTATACCAATTTCAGAAGAAATATATGATTTTTTAATACCTATTGATAGTTTAGAAAAAGAATCTATTAAAATATTTCTAAAAACTCTTGCATCTAATGAATTTTCAAATGCTTTAAAAAATTTGCCTGGATATAATTTATTGAAAAATACTGGAGAAATTATTAAAAGTTTTTAAGTTTAATTAAATTTTTTTTAAAATGTTACATTAAAATATTTTTACAAATAATAGCGCCCTGGCCGGGACTTGAACCCGGGACCCCGCGGGCTCAGCCTTATGTCGACAGCCGCGGATACTTCGGCGAAATTTTTACCGGTCTATACTACCAGGGCTTAAAATTACTTTTTTGCTCTTGCCTATAAATTTTTAATTTTTAAAATTTAAATATAAGATTAAGAAAAATATAGGATAAATTTTTCACATCTTATTCAATTTTCTTATTTTTCGAAAGAATTTTTTTATTTAAGCATTTTTTAATATTTTCTTATAGATGGGCCCGTAGCTCAGAACCTAGAAAAAGGTGAGGAACCAGGATAGAGCACCGGAGCATAAAAAAGCGGTGAAGCTTTTAACTAAAAGGAAGCCACCCGGAAGGAAGTATTATTTGCTTCCTGGGTAAGGGTCGCGGGTTCAACTCCCGTCGGGCCCGCTATTTTCTTAAAAATTGAATATTATTTTTTGAAAACTTTATTAATCGCCCTTTTTAGTTTTTTAAACCGTACTTGACTTTTTATTTTGGAGGGAAAAATTATTTTGAAAAAAAGTAAATCTTCTATAAAGAGTAAAAAATCTATTTCCCCTCCATCTAATATTTTAGAGCATGTTTATGTACCTAAGCATGAAATTTTATCTAAAGAAGAAGCTGATGCTTTATTGAAGAAATATAATATTACTCCTTCTCAACTCCCTTCGATTCTTATTTCAGATCCTATTGTTAAAGCAATTGGAGCTAAAGTTGGTGATATTATTAAAATTACTCGTTTATCTGAAACTAGTGGTATATCTATTTATTATAGGTGTGTGGTAAAAGATGCAACTTAATGAAAATAATAAAGAATCTATTACTCAAGAAGATTTATGGGATTTAGCTAAAGCATATATTAAAGAAGTTGGTTTAGTTCAACACCATTTAAGATCTTACAATGCTTTTATAGAGAAAGGATTACAATCTTTAATTAATTCATTAGGAGATTTAGAAATTAAAACAAAGTATGGTTCTATTACTTTAAAATTTGGTGCTGTTGAAGTTGGAGAACCGAGAGTAGTTGAAATAGATGGTACTATTCATTCTATTTTTCCATCTGAAGCTAGACTCAGAAATTTAACATATGCTGCTCCAATATATATTTACATGAGTTTATATTTTGGAGGTAAGCTTATTTCAAGTGAAAGAATAGAAGTTGGAATTATTCCTGTAATGCTTCGTTCAAATATTTGTTTATTATCTCGTTTATCTCCTGAAGAGCTTGAAAAAGTTGGAGAAGACCCTCTTGACCCAGGTGGTTATTTTATAATTAATGGTTCTGAAAGAGTTTTAACCGCTTTTGAAGATCTTGCTCCTAATAAAGTTATTATTACTGAAAAAGAAACAAGTTCTGGAAAAGAATACATTGCAGCAATCCTCTCTGCTTCTCATGGTAGACAAGCTAGAGTTGAAGTTAGATATAAACCAGGCTCTGGCATTAGAGTATTTTTCTCAAATATTTATAAAGGTATTCCAGCAATCATAATGCTTAGAGCCTTAGGTTTTACATCTGATAAAGATATTGCTGAGCTTATTTCTCAAAGAGAAGACATTCAAGCATTACTCGAACCATCTTTTGATGAAGCAGAAGGAATCGAAACTCCAAAAGATGCTATTAAATACATTGGTAATAGAGTTGCTTTTGGATATGCTGAAGAATATAGAATACTTAGAGCTGAAAATTTGCTTGATTCTGTTTTCTTATTACATTTAGGTACGAATAAACATAGTCGTCAAAATAAAGCAATTTTCTTATGCGAGATGATTTCTCAACTTCTTGAAACAAGCATTGGTATTAGAAAACCAAGCGATAAAGATCATTATTCAAATAAACGCTTAAAGCTTGCAAGTGCTTTACTAGAAGAACTTTATAGAGCTGCTTTTACCAAACTTCTTCATGAAGTTCGCTATCATCTTGAACGTATGCCTATTATAAGACAACCAATAACTGTTTCAACTTTTGTAAGACCAGGAGTAATCTCAGATTTTGTTAAACATGCTTTTGCTACAGGAAATTGGCCTGGTGGGAGAGTTGGTGTTACACAGCTTCTAAATAGAACAAATTACATTGCAACTTTAAGTCATTTAAGAAGAGTTCAATCTCCTCTTAGTAGAAGTCAACCACATTTTGAAGCAAGAGATTTACATGGTACTCATTGGGGCAGGCTTTGTCCAAATGAAACACCTGAAGGAGCAAATTGTGGTCTTGTTAAAAATCTAGCTTTATCAGCCGAATTTTCTTCTAAAGCAAATATCGAAAAACTTATCGAAAGTCTTCCGATGCTTGGAATGATACCTATAAGTGAAGCATTTTCTAGAAAAAAATATACGATGTCTAAAATATTCTTAGATGGACAACTTATTGGTTTTCATTCTAATCCTATTCAATTAGTTCATCAATTAAGAACATTAAGAAGAAAAGGGGAATTAGACCATAATATAAACATTGCTTTTCATTCAGAGAATAATGAAGTTTGGATATGTAGTGATGAAGGAAGAGTTAGGAGGCCTCTTTTAATAATCGAAAAAGGGAAATTAAAACTTACTAAAGAGCATATCGATTCTATTAGAAAAGGTTTAATAAAATTTAGTGATTTAATTTCTATGGGTATGGTTGAATTTTTAGATGCTGAAGAAGAAGAAAATGCTCTTATAGCACTCACACTTGATAAAATAAATTCTGAAACTACTCATTTAGAGATTTGTCCATATTTAACACTTGGATTAGTAGTTTCAATAATACCTTTTGCAGAACATAATCAATCTCCTCGTAATACTTATGAAGGTGCAATGGCTAAACAAGCTTTAGGTGTTTTCTCTACAAGCTATTCTATAAGAACTGATTCTCGTTTCCATATAATGCATTATCCACAAAAGCCTTTAGTAACTACAAAAACATCCGAATTGGCTGGATTGGATATTCGTCCAATAGGTCAAAATTTTGTTGTTGCAATAATTTCCTATCAAGGTTATAATATGGAAGATGCAATAATACTTAATAGATCAGCTGTAGAACGTGGCCTTGGATTAACTACTTCTTATAGATTATATGAAGCTGAAGCTAGACAATATTTGGGTGGACAGAAAGATAGATTTTGTATTCCTGAACCAAGTGTTAGAGGCTATAGAGGAGAGCAATTCTATAAAGTTTTAGATGAAGATGGTTTAGCTCATGTTGAATCTCAAATTACAGGTGGAGCAGTTGTAATAGGTAGAGTTAGTCCTCCAAGATTTATTGAAGAATATCAAAAAATTGTTTCTAAACCTCCTGTTTGGCGTGATTCATCAGAAACTGTTAGATTAACTGAAGGTGGAGTTGTAGATAATGTATTTATTACAACAAATGAAGAAGGTAATAAAATTGTAAAAGCAAGAATTAGAACTCTTTGTTTTCCAGAAATAGGCGATAAATTCTCTTCTCGTCATGGACAAAAAGGAGTTGTTGGAATGCTTTTCCCACAAGAAGATATGCCTTATACAGAAAGTGGAATTGTTCCAGATTTGATAATAAATCCACATGCTTTTCCATCAAGAATGACTTTAGGTCAGCTTTTTGAAAGCATAGCTGGTAAAGTAGCTTGTATTTTAGGTAAAGTAGTAGATGGGACTCCTTTCTTTAAACATTCTATTCAAGATTTACAAAAAGAATTGCAAGAATTAGGTTTTCAATATTCTGGAAAAGAAGTAATGTATGATGGAATAACTGGTAAAAAATATGAAGCAGATATTTTCATTGGAGTTGTTTATTATCAAAGGCTTCACCATCTTGTAAGAGATAAAATACATGCGAGAGCTAGAGGGCAGGTTCAAATGTTAACTAGGCAACCTACAGAAGGTAGAGCAAGAGGTGGAGGATTAAAATTTGGGGAAATGGAAAGAGATTGTTTAATTGCTTATGGAGCTTCATTCCTTCTTTTAGATAGACTTTTAGAACAATCAGATTTATACACAGCTTATTTCTGTGAAAATTGTGGCTATCCAGCTTATTATGATTTAAAGCAAGAAAAATATGTTTGTAGAATATGTGGAAAAAATGCTAAAGTTCATCCAGTATCAATGTCTTATGCATTCTATTTATTGCTAAATGAAATGATGAGTATGTGCATTTCTCCTAAAGTAAGTTTATCGGAGGAATTTTAAATGAGTTATAAAAGGTCTATTTCAAAAATAAAGTTTGGAATACTTTCTCCTGAAATTATTAGAAAACTTTCAGTTGCTGAAATACAAACACCAGATACTTATGATGAAGATGGAGTACCTATTCCAACAGGTGTTATGGATCCTAGGCTTGGTACACTCGAACCAGGTCAGAGGTGCCAAACATGTGGAAATACTTATCTTGGATGTCCAGGTCATTTTGGCCATATAGAATTGCCCACACCAGTAATACATGTAGGATTTACAAAAACAATTTTAACACTTTTAAGAGCTACATGCAGAAGTTGCGGAAGGATATTATTAAATGATGAAGAAATAAAAGATTATAAAGAAAAATTAAAGCGATATGAAGAAGGAGGGATATCTTCAAGACAAACATATTATAAAATAATTCAGAAAGCAATTTCAATGAATAGCTGTCCACATTGTGGTGAAAAACAATATAAGATTGAATTAGAAAAACCTACAACTTTTAAAGAACAAACAGAATATGGTACTGTAAAATTAGGTCCAAGTATTGTTAGAGCCCGTCTTGAAAGGATTCCAGATGATGATCTTATACTTTTAAATATAGATCCAAAAAATGCTAGACCTGAATGGATGGTTATTACAGTTCTTCCAGTTCCACCCGTTTATGTTAGGCCATCTATTACTTTAGAATCTGGATATCGTTCAGAAGATGATTTAACACATAAACTTGTTGATATAATAAGAGTTGCTCAACGCTTAAAAGAAAGTATAAGCGCTGGTTCTCCATCACCTATAGTAGCTGAATTATCAGATTTATTACAATATCACGTAACAACTTATATAAATAATGAAGCACTCGGGATTTCTCCATCAAGACATAGATCTGGTAGAATTTTAAAAACTCTTGCTCAAAGGCTTAAAGGGAAAGAAGGTCGTTTTAGGCTTAATCTTTCAGGTAAAAGAGTAGATTTCTCTTCTAGAACGGTTGTTTCACCTGATCCAAATTTAAGTATAAACGAAGTTGGTGTACCTTTAGAAGTTGCTAAACAATTAACTGTTCCTGAAAAAGTAACATCATGGAACATTGAAAAATTGCGTGAATATGTTAGGAATGGCCCTGATAAATATCCTGGAGCAAGATATATAATTAGACCTGACGGTAAAAGAATAAGGCTTAAATATATTTCTAATCTTGAAGAATTAGCTAATGCTTTAGAACCTGGATTTATAGTTGAAAGGCATTTAATAGATGGTGATATAGTATTATTCAATAGGCAACCATCTCTACATAGAATGTCTATAATGGCTCATTTAGTTAAAGTTTTGCCTTATAGAACATTTAGGCTTAATCTAACAGTATGTCCTCCTTACAATGCTGATTTTGATGGGGACGAAATGAATTTGCATGTCCCTCAAAGTGAAGAAGCTCAAGTTGAAGCTAGATTCCTTTTGCTTGTTCAAAACAATATTATTTCACCTAGATATGGAGCCCCAATTATAGGAGCAATAAGAGACTTTTTAACTTCAGCATATTTATTAACCAAAAAAGATACTTTATTAAGTAAGGATGAGGTTTCAACTTTATGTGTATCTATAAATTATGATGGAGATCTTCCTGAACCAATAATAAAATCTCCTGAGCCTAAATGGAGTGGAAAACAAATATTTAGTTTACTACTTCCCAAAGATTTTAATCATGAATTGGAATCTTCATTTGAAGATGAAAAGCAAGTAATCATTAAAAATGGACAATTAATTTCAGGGGTATTGGACAGAAATTCTATTGGTATAGAGAAAACAAACAGCATACTACATGTGCTTGCCAAAGAATATGGTCCATTTTATGTTAAAGATTTTCTTGATAAATTATGTAGATTGTTAAATACGTTCATAACTATAAAAGGTTTTACTTTTTCACTTGATGATTTGCAGGTTCCGGAAGAAACCTATAAAGAAGTTAAGAATATTCTTAATGAAATGGATCAAGAATATCAGAAAATAGTTTCAATATACAAAGATTATGAAAAATTATTTGAATCAAATGTATTATCTATTGTTTCTAAAGCAAGAAGTAAAGCTGGAAAAATTATTAGATCTGTGATACCACCATCAAGTTCTGCATTAATAATGGCTAAAACAGGAGCAAGAGGTACTTCATTAAATATAGATCAAATGGTTGCAACTGTTGGGCAGCAATCTGTTAGAAGAGAGAGAATAAAACGTGGATTTGATGGAAGAGTTCTTTCATTCTTTATGAAAGGAGATTCTTCTATAATTGCGAAAGGATTTGTTTACAATAGTTTTATAAAAGGGTTAGATCCTATAGAATTCTTCTTTCATGCAGCAGGTGGAAGAGATGGATTAGTAGATACTGCTGTAAGAACTCAACAAAGTGGATATATGCAAAGAAGATTAATAAATGCTCTTGAATCTCTTTATATAGAATATGATGGAACAGTTAGAATTGCTGAAGATAAAAAGATAATTCAATTTCAATATGGAGAAGATGGAATAGATCCAAGTAAAACATATCATGGTAAACCTATAAACTTTGAAATTCTAATAAGGAATGCACTTGAAAAATTCCCTGATGAAAAACCATTTTCTAAGAATTTAATAGAATCTAAAATAGAAGAAATTAAAAATCTTTTACCACAATCAATAATAGATGAATTAAAAGAAAATCTTTCAAAGAGAAAAATTGGTGAAAAAACTTTAAATGAAATTATTAACTCTGTTTTAAATAATTATGAAAATTCTAAAGCTGAACCTGGAGATGCTGTTGGAATAATTACTGCTCAATCGATTGGAGAACCTAGTACTCAGCTTACATTAAGAACATTCCATTTTGCAGGTGTAATGGAAAGAAGTATACTTCTTGGCTTACCTCGTTTAATAGAAATTGTGGATGCTAGAAAAGTGCCTTCAACCCCAGCTATGACAATTTATTTAGACGAAAAAAGTAGATTTGATGAAAAGAAAGCTGAAAAAATATCTAAAAGAATATTATATACAACTTTTTCGGATATAATTTCAGAATCTAGTATACATTTAGGTAAAAAGGCGGTTATATTAAAACTTGATATTAATGCGATAAAGAATTTTGGTGTTACATTAAAGGATATAAAAGAAGCTTTAAAAGAAAATAAATTCGAATTAAAAGGTAAAATGCTCTATATTTATTCTCCTGAAGAAGATGTATCGACTTTGCAAAAATTTAGAGATAAAATTTTACGTCTTAAATTAAAAGGAATAAAAGGTATAACTCGTACGATCGTGAAGAAAGAAGATAATGAATATGTAATACTTACAGAAGGATCAAATCTGAAAGAAGTTATGAATTTTCCATGCGTAGATCCAAAAAGAGTAGTAACTAATAATATACATGAAATAGCTGATGTTTTAGGTATAGAAGCTGCTAGAACTGCAATAATAAAAGAAGCTAAATCAGTTTTAAAAGAACAGGGAATAGATGTTGATGTAAGACATTTATTATTATTAGCTGATATGATGACTGTAAGTGGTAAAGTTCAACAAGTTGGTAGACATGGTGTGATAAAGCTTAAATCAAGTGTATTAGCTAGAGCTGCATTTGAAATAAGTACTCAAACACTTTTAGATGCTGCTGTTAAAGGAGAAATCGATAATTTAAAAGGAAATGTTGAAAGAATACTTATAGGAAAAGAAATACCAGTGGGAACGGGAACGGTATCTCTTTTAATGAAATTAAGTGATTTAAATAATAAAGCTATAGTTGGGAGGGGAAATGGATCTTAGAAAAGAATTAAAAATAGTTCAAACAACTGGTAAAATGATTTTAGGATTTAAAAAGTCTCTTAAATCTATTTTTCAAAAAAAGGCTAAAATTGTTTTAGTTTCAAACAATTGTCCAGAAAATCTTTTAATAGATTTAATATCAGCATCAAAGGTAACTAATATACCTGTATTAAAAACAGAATTATCATCAACAGAATTTGGAGCTTTACTTAATAAACCTTTTTCAATAAGTGTTTTAGCAATAATAGATGAAGGAGAATCAAATATATTGGAGGCTTCAACTGAAATTGAACGAAGGACTTAAATTAACTGATAAAGAAATAAGATATATATCTCTTTTTGAAGCAATGCTTAATATTCCTGTAATAGATTGTATAGAAAATGAAGAATTAATCGTTTTTATAATAGAAAATGGTAAATTAAAATATCTCCTTCAACATGGAGGGAAAAAAATAAAACAATTTTCCTATTTGATTAAAAAGAAACTTAAAATAATCGAATATTCTCAAGATACTGCAACTTTTATTAAGAATGCTCTTTTACCTGCAAAAGTAATTGATTTAAGATTAACAGAAAAACCTAATGGTAAGAAAATGGTTGTTGTAACGATCGACCCTAGTCAAAAAGGGCTTGCAATAGGGAAAAATGGAAAAACAATAGAATTAGTTAGATATTTAGCAAGAAGACACCATAATGTTGATAAAATAGTTGTTATATAATTAGTCCTTTTTAATTATATATTTAATGAAAATTTTAAAAACTAGTTTCTTGTCTTTCTTTTTGATAAATATGGGAAAGGGTTTATTATCAGCTAGGAAACTTAAAAAAATTAGAAAAAAATTTAGATGGAAAGAAAGAGAATATAGAAATAGAATGCTTATGCTAAAATATAAAACTGACCCTCTTGAAGGCGCTCCAATGGCTAGAGGAATAGTTATACAAAAAGTTGGAATAGAATCTAGGCAACCAAATTCAGCTGTTAGGAAATGTGTAAGAGTACAATTGATTAAAAATGGAAAAACTGTTACTGCTTTTCTTCCAGGAGATGGTTCTTTAAATGTTGTAGATGAACATGATGAAGTAATTATAAGTGGTATAGGAGGGCCACAAGGGAAAGCTTATGGAGATTTACCAGGTGTTAGATATAAAGTAGAACTGGTTAATGGTGTTCCACTCAATTTATTAATAATTGGAAAAGTTAAAAAACCTAAAAGATAAAATAATTGAAGATTTTCTAATTATTTTTAACTTATTTTTTAAATAAATTTTTATATTAAAGCTTTTTTAGGATTAGGAAAGATAAGAATGAGTGAAGAAATAAAAATATTTGGGAAATGGGATATAGGAAATATAAAAGTACTTGATCCAGGATTAGAAAGATATATATGCTTAAAACCAGTAGTAATTCCTCATTCTGGAGGAAGACATGAACATAAAAGATTTGGAAAATCTAAAGTAAATATTATTGAAAGACTTATAAATAATTTAATGAAACCTGGAAGAGCTGGAGGAAAAAAGTCTAAAGCATTAAAAATAGTTAAAAATGCTTTAGAAATAATTCATTTAAAAACTGGTAAGAACCCTATTGAAGTACTCGTAAGAGCTATTGAAAATGCTGCTCCAAGAGAAGATGTAACAAGATTAAGTTATGGAGGAGTAATTTATTATAAAGCAGTTGATTTATCCCCTCAAAGAAGAGTAGATCTAGCATTAAGATATATTACTGATGCAGCTAGAGAAGCAAGTTGGAGAAATAGAAAAACAGTAGAGGAATGTTTAGCAGATGAAATAATAATGGCTTCTCAAAATGATGCTAAATGTTATTCTTTAAGGAAAAAATATGAATTGGAACGTGTAGCTCTTGCTTCAAGATAATTATTTTTAACTTATTTTTTATAAAAAATATAGTTATATAAAGGGAAGATAAAAAT
>Ga0078972_1012922_pt1 | contig 14090 bp, 13 predicted proteins | sample YelNatPaOPGAMG01_FD_67568 | JGI IMG/M metagenome (GOLD analysis project Ga0078972, IMG submission 67568) | Hot spring thermophilic microbial communities from Obsidian Pool, Yellowstone National Park, USA - OP-RAMG-01 (SPADES assembly) (version 2) | ecosystem: Environmental > Aquatic > Thermal...
CTCGCTTGGGGTCTGTTATGTTTATGTCCAGACCGCGGGCAATATTATGACAGAAGGTAGCGATGGCAGAATTATAGTTCGGTCTGCACCATTTGCCAAAGACATTGGGCAATCTAAATATGGCAACCGTCCCATCATATCTTTCAGCCCAATCTATAAGTACCTCTTCTGCTCGTCTTTTGCTCTGGCCGTATGGATTATCAAGTCTTGCCTGAATTGATGAACTGAAAACTATAACGGGCTTAACCTTCGCTTCTTCTAAAATAGACACAAGCCTTTTTGTAAAGCCTACATTGCCCGATTCATATTCTTCTATCTTTTCAGGGCGATTAATACCGGCTAAATGGAAAATTATATCTGCCTGCCTAACTGCCTGTGCGAGAGAGTCCAACTCATCATTTATATCAAATTCAAAAACACGGTAATTTACATGGCGATTCAACGCCTGAACAAGATTTTGCCCAATAAATCCCTGGCTCCCGGTTACAAGAATAGATTTCATATTTGAGTCTAATCTTTACCTTTTCCAGTCTTCCAATTCTTTCCGCACATAATCAACTTTCAATAATAATTCAATTAACTCTTCTTCACTCAGCCGATAGGTATTGTGTGAATTAAAATCTTCTTTTAATGAAATCTCAGGTTTCCCTTCGCTGAAATATAAGCCATAATTCAGATCTCTATCATCCATTGGTATGCGGTAATATTTGCCCAAATCCTCTGCCTTAGCCATTTCTTCTCTGGTAACCAGTGTTTCATATAACTTTTCACCGTGTCTAGTTCCAATTATTTTTATAGGATTATCAGCTTTAAACAATTTTTTCAAAGCTGAGGCAAGAGTTCCTATGGTCGCTGCTGGAGCTTTATGTATAAAGATGTCTCCTGGCTGAGCATTTTCAAAGGCATATAAAACCAGATCAATTGCATCATCTATGGTCATCATAAATCTAGTCATATTAGGATCTGTTATGGTGATAGGCTTTCCTTCTTTAATTTGAGAGATAAATAGGGGAATCACAGAGCCTCTGGAAGCCATAACGTTGCCGTACCTCGTACCGCATAATATTGTTTTATCTGGATTGCATAAACGGGCTTTTGCAACCATAATCTTTTCCATTAGAGCTTTTGACATACCCATAGCATTGATTGGATATACAGCTTTATCGGTGCTTAAAACAACAACTTTTTCTACTCCGGCTGCAATTGCTGCATTAAGAACATTATCAGCACCCAAAGCATTAGTTTTAATGGCCTCAAGTGGATAAAATTCGCAAGAGGGCACCTGCTTAAGCGCAGCCGCATGAAAAACATAATCAACTCCGTCCATCGCTGAAGCTACTGACTCTAAAGAACGGACATCTCCAATATAAAATTTAATCCGTGGATCTCTGTATTCATTTCTCATGTCATCCTGCTTCTTTTCATCCCGGCTAAATATTCGAATTTGTGATACATCCGTTTTCAATAACCGCTTCAACGCCGCATTTCCAAATGTCCCCGTGCCACCTGTAATCAAAATTATTTTACGCATAAATAATTTGGTCTTTTTATCCATATCTAACCCCAAATTAATTGATAATTTTTAAGGTGCTCCCCATTCTTTGGACAATAAATAGGCTTGTATAAGGTGCACTTTTGACCTGCCTGTCTTGCTATTTTAACCATTTAAATTACCCAGCTCAACAAACTCTTTACTGGCTGTATGTCCAAAATATACCTCGTAGGGCACGCGGTATCCCAAGCACTGGTGTAGCCTCTCCGTGTTGTTGGGAAAAAATACCCTGAAGTCCCATCCGCCGCATCAGCACCCTGAACCCCTAAGGGTTCACTATATAGCCGCGAGCCCTCAACCAAGCCGTCAGCCTCCTTACCCCATAAAACGGCACCTTTGTATACTGCTCGTCTAAAAGCCGCATCAGCTCAAGGTTATACTCATCATCCCGAGTTGAAATGTAATAATAAGAGGACCTGGATAGCCTTAGCAGCTCGCACTGCCGTGCCACTGCTATCGCCTCGTTATCTCTCTCCACCAACTCCCTTTTCTCTACAACTTAAGCTGCTAAACTTTTTTATGCCACTCGTTCTCTACCCGTAGTTGACCAATCTGACGAAATAGCTCTGCCTCCAGCTCATCCCGAGCCTCTCGGTCAGAAAATAGCTCAGGTAATATGCTCAGCAACTGATCTTTATACTTCCGAACCTGGTTGGGATGAACCCCAAATTCACTGGCTATCTGGGCCACCGTTTTCTCGCCTTTCACCGCCTCCAGTGTTACCTTAGCTTTAAATGCTGCTTCATACTCTTGTCTTTTCATAATGGCCATTTTACCATACCTCCTTTGAAGTTATGGCAGGCCATTTTGCACCTTATTGCCCTGTCCAGTTTTTGTGGAGCATTTCAATGCTTTTCCCAGCTTTTAGGGGAAAATGTCCCTTAAGATATTTTAAGAATATCATTTATGGTCATAGGTATTTTCTTTTTTTCTATAAGTCTCGATATAAAATTTATATAATAATGACCTTATCTTTTCGTGAGAACAATATTCCTTAACATACTCGTTAGCCTTAATAGATATTTCCCGCCTTAGCTTTTTGTCCATTATTAAGTTATATATTTCCTTTGCTAATTGAAAGCAATCATTTGGATGTATCAAAATGCCAGTTTCATAATTTTTTATTAGATCAACCACACCATCTATCTCTGTTGCAATTATGGGCCGGCCTAATGCCATAGCCTCAATTATAGCTCGGGGCAATACCTCTAATGTAGAGGTGAATATTACGATATCACTTTCCTTTACTATATTTAAAACTGTTTCATGATTTAGTTTTCCTGTAAATACTATATTTTCGGTCAAACCATTTTTCATTATGTACTCAACTAAATGCTTTTTATATTTAATGTCCAAAACTCCGCCTATTAATTTTAAGCAAACATTTTTCACTTTATATTCTTTTTTTAATATTTTAATGGCTTCAATAGCAACATGTTGGCTCTTTCTCTTTTCTATATGAGCAACATAAACTATTTTTATTAAGTCATCTCCTTTCAATTCTTCATAATATAGTTCATTTTCCCCCCCTGATAATAATGAAATGCTTGTGGTATTGGGTATTACATAGATATTATCTATCCCATTTAATTTTAAATATCTAGCTTGAGCTTTTGATAAAGCAATAAAGCCGTCCGAATGCTTTCTTATCAAGAATAATGATATTTTAGATTTAAATTTATTTTTAAAAGTAAAAGGACTATGAGAAAAAACAAAAATTAAGGGCCTGCGGCTTCTACAAAATTTTATTTTATATAATAATATAGCAGGAAGGTCTCTAATTGCATTTACCAATATCACGTCGATCTTTTCATTTTTTAATTTTGAACAAAGAACCCATAATAAAGAAAGATTACTAATTAAAAAGTTGTTTTCTAAATTAGCTCTGATATATTTAATCTTTTCTATATTATTTTCAAGTTCTTTTTGCTCGAAATATGATGTTTTATTAATATATGTTATTCTAATTGAATCACAGGCTAAGGCCTCAATAATTTCTCTTAATGGTCTTATATAAAGAATATTTAATTTCATTTTATTTTCAATTAAGCTTGATGGAGAGGTTTTTTATTTATTTTAATAATCTTATTAAATAGATTCTCATATGAGTTAATAAAATTTTCTAAGGATAATTCAGACAATGCGAATTCTCTGCCTTTTTTGCCCATTTTATATCTTTCTAATGCACTTAAATTATTAAATTTATAAATTGCTGAAGCTATATCATATATATCATGAGGATCGAATAAAAGCCCCCGCTCTCCTTCTAATACTAACCGACTATTATCACATACATTACTGGCCAATACAGGCTTACCACAAGCTAACGCCTCGCATATTGCGTTTGGCAAGCCTTCATATAATGATGGGTGGATCAAAGCATCCGCACTATTTAAAATGTCAATTATATCTTCTCGCTCTCCTAACCATATCCATTGATTATAAAGATTTAGCTCTCGTAATAATTTATTTGCCATATCAAATTCTTTTTTTGAATCGATTCTGCCCGCCCATTTTATTAAACAATTTATTTTATTGCTTTCCTTTAAATAATGAAGTGCCTTAATCAAATTAATAATATTTTTTTGTTCGGATATTCTTCCTATCGCAACTAATGTTAGTATATTATTATCAGCTTTTTTATATAAAGGCTTAAATAAATTAGTATCTATGCCATTATATATTACAGATATTTTACTCTTTGCCCATGGAAACAGCTTTATCATAGATTCTTTTTGAGTATATGAATTAGTAGTTATATGTGTTGCAAGTCTATGGACCTGGCTGAGAAACCAATATTTTATTTTTAATTTTTTAGGGTAGATATTACGCAAAGAAACGATTATGGGGCATTGTGTACCAAAATTGGCAATTTCTCCATAAAAATTCGGCGCATCAAGGAAAGACAAGATGGCATCGTAATTTCCATTTTTGATAATACGTCTTAATTCTTTAAATAATTTAACTGAAATACGATGCTTTTTATAAAATTCATGTATTGTTATCCCATTGTTTAATACAAAGTCTTTAAAATAACTAAATTCTGGATGATATATAAAAAATTCGATATCATGGCCCCTGTTTTTTAAGCCTATAGCTAAGTTTACCATCTGGCGCTGAGCACCGCCAGAGCAAAAACTATCTATAATAAAAAGAATCCTCATTTTATAAATATTTTTTTTATTTAAATAGATTTAAATCTTAGCTAATATATCTTCTAATATTGCATCTTCTGGCCACATATGACCAGGATGCCATTTTAGTTCATTGTCCCAATGACCTGGGCAATTATATACTGCTATGTTCTGATAACAATAGCTTATTTCGACCACTTTATAACTCCCGTCCCCATCAGTTAAAAAATCAAATGCGATACTTTGCGCTTTAATTTTTCTATTTAATTCAAAAGCCAATTTTACGCATCTTGGATCTATCTTATTCAGGTCATAATGAATATTCCCACTTCCTGAAGCCCTGAAATCTCCTGGCCTATTATATCTTATAAAACCAAATGCCCTATTTCCAATCACTGTAATTCGAATGTCGTAATCGTTATTAGGAACAAACTCCTGAAAATAAATATAACCCTTACTGCGTGGCAAATATTTCTTATAATACACTAAATTATTGATTATAATTTTAGGCATCCTTCTTAATTTGGCCAAAAATAATTTAATAGATTTTATTCTTTTTATTTTAGTCTTACTATCAGCAAAATAATTAGGATATATATTGAAGCCTTTACCGAAAGCTATCTTACATAATTTCTCTGCATCCTTCTTCGTCTTCACTAATCTTACATTATAAGAGCTTGCGCCGCTTGGTAGCTTAAAAACTATAGGGTATTCTGCCGACCTTACCCATTCCATCGCTTCTTTTTTATCATAAAATATCCAGGTTTTTGGAAATGGCGCATTTATTGATTCAAATAAATATTTTTGTGCGATCTTATCATCAAAATGCCAACAAGTATCATGATTAGGGAATACGATGATTCCAAGCTTTTCTAACGCAAATGTTATGTGCTTTGCCATTATTAAATAAATAGGGTCAGAATGCGGCCAATGCCACAAAAATGCACTTAAACCCTTTACATTCTCAAAAAAATCATTCTTAAATGGGTCAATTAAAAAATAGGGGATATGCTTATCTTCACAATATGTTATCCATCTATCACTAAAGCTTCCTTTTCTGGGGTAAATTCCAATACTTTTTTTTCCGTCCATACTTTAATACCAGCCTTTAATTTTAAGTTTATATTAAAATATTAAATTAAACCGATTCCATTTCTTCATAGCAAAATAGAACCTTACAATTTCCGATCTATTATTTTATGTTGTACATTTATATAAAACTTTGTCTCTTTTGTTATAAATGTCATGATTTCTCTTTAACAAATCGGACGTTATTAAAGCAAACGAAGCCCATACAATTTTTGTATCTAAAGCCTGCCCTCCTAAAATTCGAGCAAATGCAAATACTAGAAGCAAAACCTCAAGAATTGAATTTGACTCTTTATAGATTTTTATGGCTCTCAAAGATATTTTCAATACAAATAATCCATAAAATATAAGTCCTACCGCCCCACCTAGAAGAGCAATTTCAATAAAGACATTATGTGGACTTTCGACATAACCAAATAATTTTATTGACTCCCTTTCGTATCCAGTAATTCCATATCCAAAAAAGGGTCTATTAAATACTAAAGGAATGAGAGCAGGCCATAATTCTTCTCTTCCACCTATATCCCCTTTCTCAAATACACTTATTAGTCTTTTTACCATCGTTTCTGATTCGAAGCTGATTTTAAGAAATATAATTGCTATGCCGATCATAAAAATAAGCACAAAAATACTGCTCAATTTATGTTCTTTCTTTAATGAAACCGCTATGATAATCATTGATATTAAAATTGCTATAAATGCTTTTCTTGAGCCGGTATCTCTTATAAGTGATATAAATATTGGTAGCATAAGTAAGTAAAAATAACGAGCTTTATTTAATTTAAGATCATTCAATAGTACAAAATATAAAACGCAAACTAATGAGATTCCAATTTTCAAGGCGAGCGCATTTGGATTATCTCCAAATATTGTCAATCTATTATCCTGAATTTCTATGCCTAATCCTAATTTATAGAGAAAAGATAATATTATTGATCCCCATATAAAACTAATAATTCCTTTTATCAGTACCCCAGGATTCCTCCTCTCATGATTGATAAGAATCCAATACAATAAGATATTTAATAACAACGTTAAATTAGCAAAATTATCGCTATAGGAATTTATATTAATTATTGAAACTAAGGTTAAATAAATCCAAAGCCCCAATAAAAGTACCAGATATCTTTTTATAAACATCGTATTTAAATACTTCAAAAAATCAGGAGCCAAAAGAGCCAAATAAATAGCCGCGGTTATTTTAGCAACAGAACCTATACCTGAAATATTGAACATTTCAAAGTTCAAGCTAAAAAAATAAATATATAATGCATAATTTTGGTAGGTCGATAATAATTTAAATCTATTAGTTATTAAATGCTTTTTATTATTATTATTTATATACATGTCGAACCGATATTATATATTCTGATCTTCATGATATTACGAAATCAAGCGACATAGAATATCTTCTACGGGAATGAAGTTATGGAAATTAAAGAAATTTATAGTCATATATTGTGGATTGAAGAGGCGTAAATAAACGAATTAATTGGAACTTCGTGTTATGGAAGAAAGGATATATGTTGAGGTAGTATATGATGAAAATGCGTGCTGGAATTACCCTGAGTGTAGGGAGCTTCTTACAGCGTATGATAATGCGCCGGAATGGGTTTAATGTCATCTGGATGCCTTTCAGTTTAAGTTCTAATTTAACGCATGTGTTCACAGGGGCAAATGTCCGGTTCATCGCTCAGGCAGAAAAAAATGGGCTGGGCACTTGCCCAATCGCGGGTTGCGATGCTTTTGAGAAAGTGGCGACAAGGGTATTGGAGGAGGAGAACACAGAGGGCTTCAGTTTATCTAGCATGAGGCCTGGAAGCTGATGAAAAGAGCCATGATAGGAAGGCAGAGGAGGAAGAATCGGGTGGTAAAAAAGATGGGGATAGATAAGAAGATTTTGGGCATAGGACGAGACCATTTGGCGCCTCTTTATGACCTGGGAGAGGCCAGCGTTGAATATATAGCCTAAAACGACCAGAAAGAGAATCTGAATGGGTATTTTAGCCTGTTTAATTTGGCACAAAGAGAGTAAATTGTGACTATTGCCCCTGGTATCTAAGCCCCATGTCAATCCCCTACACGGTAAAATGTGTCCAAGGCAACAAAGAATCTGGGGTTTGATCGTTGTAGTGAGAGGAGAACCCAATTCTTCTAAAAGGCCCACTAAGGAAATGACTGCAACTTTTGGAATTAATAAGCTTTTAAAATTGCTATCTGCTTTCATTGAGAACGATCAGACCTTTATCTGGTAACCATTATACTATCTAATGAATCACAGACCCAAAAACTTTCGTACGCAATAAAAATAATCACAGTTAGATTATTTTGTAGTCAAAAAACAACAATTTATTCGAAAAAGCTATATCCAGATTTTTTAAGCCATTCTGATATATTATCCATTGCTTCCGTGAAACTAAATGGGGGTATCCAATCTTCCAATGTATATGACCTAAATTGTTTTTTTTCAAAATAAACTGGCGAAATGTTTGGAATATCTAATTTTTTTATTCTGAAGCTAGACTTGATAATATAGATAATTTTAACTAACGGATTTACACTTTCTTTCGGCAAAACCCCAAAGATATAAGGTAAATATTTTCCCAAATTTTTTACTATATTATTATCATCCTCCATATATTCTTTTATATTCTGTTCTGAATATCTAGGTTCCAAATCAAGTCTTTCACCTAATTTATCTACTATATCTTTCCAAGAGTAATCGCTAAATTCAGCAATATGGTGGATGGGACCAAAAGCTCTCAGATAATTTTTTTCTGTTGTAATTATATGACATATATAATTGATTATATTGTTTATATAAGTTGAATTAGATATACCATTTCCTAAAGGCATTTGAAGAATTATCAATTTTGCAAGGTTGGATGTCCAACTTTTTGCATTTGGTCCTATAACGTTGCCAAGTCTTATAATAACTGGGATCGCTTTTTTAGTTTGCATTTCAAAAAGGAGTGTTCTTTCTGCTATCAATTTTTGCTCCATGTATAAATTTCCATATTGCATTTTCAAAGGAGCTGGAACAGGGTCCATTTTTAATGGAATTCCAAAAACGGCCAAACTGCTTATTTCAATTATTTTATCAGCAGATAAATGAAGCGCATCATGTAAATATGATGAAATTAGTGCTCTTGTTTTTCTGTGTACCAAATGCCATGGCGAATCCTGCACATAAGCAAAATTTATCGCAGCATCTACCTTCTTGATTTTATCTAATTCTGTAATCAGGTTCTTAGATTTTATTTCATTAAAGCCAATTATTTCCCATTTAACTGGATTTCTCACTTTTGCCACAACTTCCCATCCTCTTCTTAAACATTCTCTAATAAAAAACTCACCTATATAGCTGGTTGGCCCATAAACAAGAATCCGCATCCTTTATTTATCCCTCTCCGATTGTTTGTAAAATTATTGTTAAAAGCTTAAAATTACTGAATTCAAGAATATCAAAGTAGTCTCTATATTCTTCTCTTTTTAACAAGGTCATCCATTCTAATTTAAAAGCATCTTCGAGGCTTCGAGGAACTAATTCTTCATTGCAATAAACTTTTTTTATTTCTTTATTAATTTTTAATATAGCATAATTTGAAAAATCGGTGGGTATTAAAATACTTCCTTTAGTTCCGATAAATCTAATAATATTAGCTAAATTTTGCCTTCTACTTAGATTAATTGACAAAAACAACTCATTTAAGTTATCAATATCTAGTATTATTTGAGCGATTAATTCATGTGCAGGTTCATATTTAGGTTCTTTTTTTATAGTTTTTATTTTAAAAGAAATATTTTCTCCTAAAGAATTTACTCCCGATATATATAAGGCCATGTCAAGAGCATGCGAACCTGTGTCATAAATTACACCCCCCCATTTTGAACGTACTGGATATTCGGAATATGATGGCCAAGACCATCTTTTCCCTTCATAAACAACTATAGCTTTTAATTTCCCGATTAACCCCTTTTCCAAAATAAGTTTTGCCAGCCTAACAGATGGAAATAATCGTCTTATGAATCCAACAATAATACTTTTTCCCATCATCATTTTTAAATTATTAATATTATTAAATTCCTCTATTGTACAAACAGGTGGTTTTTCCACCAGCATATCTGATTCAACCCTTATAAGGTACTCATAATGAGCTTCAGGTGGTGTAGTAAGCACTGCATAATCTGCCTTTTCTTCAGCTTTTAGATCTTTTGCGGGGTAAGCATTTTTAAAACCAATAGCAATCTTTTTTGCATTATCTATATTACTATCGATGCAATATCTAACGCGAATGAAATTATTTTTTTCTAAATATTTTAATATTGGAAAATGATACAAAGCTATTACTGCACCACAACCGATTATGTCTAAAGTTTTAATTTTTTCCTTGTATTTTTTCATATTAAATTAAATTATAAATTTATTTCCAACATATTTTTTAATCCTAAAAATAAAAACTTTAAAGATATATAATTTTTTTAATGTTGTTATTTTTTGATCGTAATTTATCTCTTTTATTTATAAACTTTTTAATAATTTTTATTGAGACATACAAAAAGCTATCGTTTCCGACTAGGATAAGAAAAGCCATAAACTTATATAATATATTTCTATTTTTAATTAAATTAAATTTAGTACATTTTATAAAAAATTTATTTCTTTTTATATTTTTAATCTCATCACAAAAAAACTTTTTCTCCTTATCAATATTAGATTTAAACAGTATATTTAACGTGTTTTTAAATAAGAAAAAGAAAAATCTCTTTTCTTTTATTTCATCTAAATAACCGTATGATTTTAATAAATTATAAAATATTTTTCTTACTTTATATACGTCTTTAAACTTCTCAAAAGAATCAACATGGGTTAAGCTGCCTTTTCTGATTCTATAAAAATAATATTCTTTGTTTATCGAAATTATTTTGTTCGATTTTATAATAAAATTAAATGATTGATATAAATCTTCGGCATATGACAATCTATCAAATTTATCATATATACTCAAATCTATAATATCTTTTTTTATAACTTTCGTTACTATATTATTAAGTTCTGTTGAATCTATCATAATATCTAATAAATTATCTTTCTCACAAATAGTGTAATGATATTTTTTTATATCATTATAATCGCATCTTTCAATAATTGCTTCATCATCATAAAACCTCTTCATGCCGAATAACATAATGTCTATATCTTTATTCTTACTAATTATTTCATAAACCTCTTTTAACATCGATTTGGATATATAATCATCTGAATCAACAAATATGATATAACTTCCTAACGCTGCTTCAAGCCCTGTTTTTCGTGCTTTTAATAAACCCCTATTTTCTTGATGAATAACTTTAATTTTATCATACCTTATTGCATATTCTTCACATATCATTCCTGTTCCATCGGTAGAGCCATCATCAACAATTATTACCTCATAATTATAAAATGTTTGTCCTAATATTGATTCTAAGCATTCTCTTATATATTTTTCTGTATTATATGCAGCTATTATGATACTAAAGAAGGTATCACTCATCTTATCTTATCAATTTTAAATAATTTTCTATCCCCTCAATTAGTAATTCTCTATGAGCTTCACATTTGATATAATTTAACAAACATGCTAACCTTCTTTTATCATATAACATTTTAATTAAGAAACCATTCAATATATATTTGTCAACACGACAAACAATTTTAGGAAGGCCGCTTATCATATAAAGGTAATCTTTTAAGTTCTTTTTAGAAAATTCCTTATACTCTTCTTTTAAATAACCCGGCAACAATATTTTTTCAGATCTTTCTTTTAGGCTTCTTAATATAGTTTCGTTTTCGTTATCAGAAGCAGCTCGGACTTTCCCATTTTCATAAATAATGCCTAAAAAATCATACTTCACAGTTAACTTTTTAGTATCATTTTCTCTATTTATAAATACCTTTAATAAGATGCTCTCTCTTGAATAATTGGGATTGCTTGAATCAAATATAAAATTACCCTGTCCGTATAAAATAAACTTCCCCATAAAATATTCGTATGAGCTTACAATATGATTATGTTGGCATACAACTAAATCAGCCCCACACTTTATCATGTGTCTTAATGATTTTTGTAATAAAGGGGATGGATACCGATAATATTCTTTACCCCCATGATATAATATAATTAAATAATCAACTTTATTTTTTATTAGTTTAATATCATCATAGGTTTCTATAAAATCAAATCCGTTTGCACCACCATAGTTTTCTCTAGCTATCGAAAATTCATTCTCTGCACAAGAATAGATACCTATCGAAATATCATTTTTATTAATAATCAAATGCTTCTTTGCCTCTTCTTTTTTTAATCCTGCACCAACAAAAGGAATATTATAGCGATTAAGCAATTCGATGGTTTCGATTAATCCTTCTAAACCATAATCTAAAATATGATTATTACCTAAAGAAACAACAGTTGGATCCAGCTGCTTTATACCCTCTATGGTAGAGGTTGGGGCTGACAAATTTGGGCCGCATTTGATTATAGGCACCCCGTTGTTCGTTATTGGTGACTCGAGATTAAATATCCTTATATCTGCTGATTTCCATTTTTCATATAAATCCAATTCCAAAATGTCCTCAATTTTTCGTTTTTTAAAAAAAGAATAGTTTGATTTACCAGGCGCGCAATCTCCTGCTATCAAGATAAGCATTCACCTTCTCCATAAATAATTAATTAAAATTAAGAAAATATATACTTGATTAAATATAAAAATAAAATATTAAATTTAACTTAATCATCATAAATCTAAAGACGTTCTATTTTCTTTAAACCAATTTATAGCTATCTCTATACCCAAATCAAAATTATTTTGTGGTCTCCATCCAATCAAGGAGTCGGCTTTTTTGATACAAGCCAACGTTTTTTCTACGTCTGCTGGATTAAGCTGCTTATAAATTATCCTTGCATTTCTATTTGTAATTCGGCCAATTAATCCTATCATTTGCAGCAATGAATATGAAACTCCCGAACCCAAATTGATTATTTCATAGCTAAGTTCTTTTAATCCGAGAATCGTGCCTCGTGCGATGTCATCAACATATGTAAAATCCCTAGATTGACTTCCATCTCCAAAAATTATGACGGGCTTGTCCTCTAATATCCATTTTATAAATTTAAAATAACTCATATCTGGACGGCCGGCGGGGCCATAGACCGTAAAATAGCGGAAGATCGTAATATCCAAGCCATAAAGATGATGGTAGGTAAAGCATAATGTTTCGGCAGCTTTTTTTGAAGCCGCATAGGGGGATAAGGGCCTGTTGGTATCATCATCTTCGCTGAATGGTATCTTATTATGGTTGCCATAAAGACTGGATGTTGAAGCCAGAACAAATTTTTTTATTCCGTGATTTTTGCAGCACTCAAGGAGATTTAATGTGCCAATAGCATTTGTCTCGTAGTAAACCCAGGGATTTTCTAAAGATTGGCGGACACCTGCTCTGGCAGCAAGATTGATTACGGCGTCATCGCTACTGGCGTTAATTTGTTTAAAGAAATCAAAAATGGTTTCCTTATGAGAAATATCTAACTTATAAAACTTGAATTTATCGCGGGGAAGAAGCTGATTAAGCCGCCATTCTTTCAGTCGAACATCATAAGCATCATTAAGGTTGTCAATGCCTATTACTTCTTTACCGAAGTCAAGAAGCATTTCAGACACTTTCCAACCGATAAAACCGGCACAGCCTGTAACTATTATTCTTTCAAAATTCTTTATAGTGTTCGCAATTTTTTCTTCATAATTATATTTCATTGACCACCTTTTATTTCTGAAGCTAAATATTTATTATTTTCTACCAACCCCTAAATATACGAACCCACATTTTTTTACGTCTTCTGGCTCATACACATTTCTATAATCAAAAAAGTATTTGTTTTTCATTAAGTTCTTTATTTTATTGAGATCAAGATGCCTGAACTGGTTCCATTCAGTTAAAATAGCTATGGCATCTGCATTTTTGGCAGCCTCATATTCATCTGCACAAAATGTTATCCTACTATTATCAGAAAATAACATCGCGGCGTTTTTTATAGAAACCGGATCATAAACTTGAACATATGCTCCCTCTTGAATCAAATATGAAATAAATTTTATGGCCGGTGACTCTCTAATATCATCAGTATTTGGCTTAAATGATAGACCTAATATAGTGATTATTTTATTTTGAAATTCTCCGAGAAAAGATCTCATCTTTTCTAAAAGCCTTTTCCATTGGGATTCATTTACTTCAATTACCGCTTTAATCAATCTCATTTCTGCTCCGAAGTTTT
>Ga0078972_1012923_pt1 | contig 14090 bp, 14 predicted proteins | sample YelNatPaOPGAMG01_FD_67568 | JGI IMG/M metagenome (GOLD analysis project Ga0078972, IMG submission 67568) | Hot spring thermophilic microbial communities from Obsidian Pool, Yellowstone National Park, USA - OP-RAMG-01 (SPADES assembly) (version 2) | ecosystem: Environmental > Aquatic > Thermal...
AGGTTTTATATTTGAAGCAAGGGATTGCAATCCCTTGTTAAAATTAATTAAATCTCTTATTGTGATTAAACTAAAACGAGGTGCAAATAGTGGATATAAAAGAACTTAGAGAAAAAATTGATTTAATAGATGAAAATATCCTGAAACTTCTCAATGAACGGACTAAACTTGCATTGGAAATAGGAAAACTGAAAGCAGAAAGTGACAGTCCAACTTATGTCCCACACAGAGAGCAAGAGATAGTCAATAGATTGACCGCTATAAATAAGGGTCCTTTTCCAAATACAGGTTTAGCCCACGTTTATAGGGAGATAATATCAGCGTGTAGATCGTTAGAAAAGCCTTTGACAGTGGTCTATTTAGGTCCAGAAGCAACTTTTAGTCATATAGCCAGTATTAAAAACTTCGGTTCATCGGTTATTTATAAACCTATGCGAAGTGAAGCAGAAGTTTTTAGGGAAGTAGAAACTAAAAGGGCGGATTACGGCGTATTAGCAATTGAAAATTCAACAGAAGGTGCTGTAAATCCGACATTAGATGCACTTGTAAGGACAAATCTGTTTATCTGTGCGGAAATACTCGTCCAAATTTCGCATTATCTTATGGCAAAAGTCCCGATAGAGCAAATTAAGGAAGTTCATTCACATCCGCAGGTTCTCGCTCAGTGTAGAGGCTGGTTAGAAAGAAATATGAGAGATGTAAAGTTAGTCGCAGAGTCAAGCAGTGCAGAAGCGGCAAAACTTGCTGCGAAAAGCGATAATATCGCCGCTATCGGTAGCAGTTTAGCTGCGGAACTTTACGGACTTGATATTCTTGCAGAAAAAATCCAAGATATACCAAACAATATGACAAGATTTTTCGTCATAGGTCATCATTATAGCGAAAAAACAGGAAATGACAAAACATCAATATTATTTACAGTCAAACATGAAGCTGGTTCGTTGGCGAAGGCATTGACACTGATCGCAGATCAAGGGTTAAATTTGACGAATATACAACTGCGACCATCGGGAATGAAGGCTTGGGAATATATATTCTTCGTTGATATGGTCGGACATATTGACGACGAACCAGTCAAAAGAGGGCTTGAAGAGTTAGAAAAGATGTCAATATTAGTAAAATTCTTGGGTTCATATCCAAAAGCTGATGACAATGTCTGATCATTATTCTGAGTATTATCAAGTTTTTTTTAGGACGAAAAGCGGAGGGCGTGGAGTAGATTATGAGACTGCCAAAGCCGAGTTTTTAACCGTTTATAGAGATTATCGTGTTGAGATATTGTTGGAATTGCCTTCTAAGATGCGTCTCCATGTCGCGATTCCTGATATATCAAACGATCAATTAGTTAATTTAGCAAAGAGGCTCGGCTATACTTATGGAATATTAAAAGCACAAGAAGAACCTTATCTTGGCGAGAAATTACACGCTAAAAATACTGCCCGTTGGGTTGTTGGAACTATCAGAATTAGGGATAAAAAAATTAACCTCACAGAAATATACAGGCAAGATGAAATAGAACGACTTGAAAACTCGCCAAACAAGCGAGCATTTCTTATAGAAAAAGATGGGGAGATAAAGGAAGCCAAAGGTTACAGACGCAAAAGAGCGGTATCTCCGAACGATGCGAAATTTATTATAAATATCTCTGAACTAAACGGAGATGAGACTATAATTGATCCTTTCGCAGGGACAGGCGGACTTTTAATTGAATGCTTATCAAGGGGCATCAAAGCCTTTGCTTCGGATATTGACCCTGTTATCAGACCGGGACTTGCGAAACTTACTGACAATCGCTTTGCCCTCGCAGATGCGCGAAATCTGCCGTTCAAAGATAATATTTTTGACGCTGTTATAACTGAACCGCCATTTAGCAATAAATATCGGCAAGATGTATTAGATTCGCTTCCTGAAATTTGCAGAATTATAAAGCAAAATGGCAAAATTACATTTCTGATCGCACAAGATATGTATAATGATATAAAAAATTATATGATTGAAAAAGGTTTCTCTGCAAGGCGTGATTTCACTTTAAGGCGACATGGCAAATTGATAAGCCGAGTAATCACGTTTGAAAAGAAACCTATATAAAGATATTTTTTATTTTGTTGTAAGTTCAGCTATTGCTTGCCCTTTGGAATATTTAAGTATTACGCCCCATTTTCCTATGGCAAAACCGTTGTTTTCGTCTATAAAACTGATGCCCGTTAGCTCATTTTTCACAGGGCATTCTTGGATTTTCCAAGTTTTTCCGCCATCTCTTGTATGGACAATAGTTCCCATATCGCCGACAGCCCAACCTTTCATCTCATCAACAAAGACGATCTCTGCAAGGGGACTTCTGACTCCGCCTTTCTGAGGTATCCAAGTTTTTCCACCATCTTTTGTGCTTAGAATCAAACCACTGAGACCAACGACCCAACCTTTTTTGCTGTTAATAAAATAGACATCATTTAGAAGATTGTTTGTCCCGCTATTCTGATTTTTCCATACCTCACCACCGTTTGTTGTGTATAAGATCGTGCCGTTCATGCCGACAGCCCAACCATTTTTCTTATCAGCGAAGAAAATTTGCGATAGATAATCCCAAGAGTTTGTTTCCTGTTTATCCCAAGTAAATCCACCATCGTTAGTATGGAGAATTGTCCCGTTCATTCCGCATACCCAACCCTCATCAGCGTTGATAAAATGGACGCCAAGAAGCACATCTTTTGTTTTACTATCCTGTAATTCCCAAGTTTTCCCAGAATCAGAAGTATGTAATATAGCCCCACCTGTTCCAACAGCCCAACCGTTGTTTTGATCTACGAATTTGACCCTTGATAGACATTCCTTTGTCCCGCTATCTTGATGCTCCCAAGTTAAACCGCCATCTTTTGTATGGAGTATCATTCCTCTATCGCCAACAGCCCAACCATAGTTAGAATCTATAAAAAACACCCCTGAGAGCAAGTCACTGCTTCCTGATTGCTCAGTCCAATTATTACCGCCGTCTTCTGTGTATATTATTATGCCATATTCGCCGACAGCCCAACCTTTTTTTGCATTGACAAAATAAACGGAAAGTAAGACATCTTTTGTTTTACTGTCTTGTGGCTCCCAAGTCTGCCCGCCATCGCTTGTATGGAATATCTGCCCATTCCAACCGACAACCCAACCATTTTGATTATCAACAAAGTCAACATCATAGAAACCGAAGTCGCATTCCTCTTTTCCTCTATTGATGCTGAAATTGCCAATTATCGGTCCATTAGCCTGCGGTTCCCAAGTTTTTCCGCCATCGTTTGTATGCAAGATCATATTTCCTTCGCCGACAGCCCATCCTTCTTTGCCGTTTACAAAATCTAATGATCTTATCTCATAGCCTTGAGTTTTAACCAGTTGAGCATGGATATTTGCCCCTGTGAACTGCTCTTCCCAACTATTACCGCCGTTCTTAGTGTAAAGCATTTTCCCATTTAGACCAGAAAACCATCCCTCATCTTTGCTTGTAAGGTAAACTGAAAGAAAAACGTCATCTGAATTATTAAATTTAATTTTCCATTCTTGCCCGCCATTATTTGTCTGTAATATATTTCCACTGCCGACAGCCATTCCATTATTTTTGTCAACAAAATATACGGAATATAAAGGACTGGATATATTGCTTTTTTGTGATGACCAAGTTTTACCGCCATCTTGTGTATGGAGAATAGTTCCTTCATCACCGACAATCCAACCGATTTTATCGTTGATGAAATATGCTGATCTCAGGAAAATTTCAGTCTTAGAATCTTGGGAGACCCAACTTTTCCCACCATCATTAGTATTGACAATTACACCATTATCACCAACAGCCCAACCAATTTTTTCATCAATGAAGAAAACGCATTGGAAATTCGTATTCCACGACGGTTGACGAACCACTGACCAATTGGCAAATGAATTGACAGCTTGATAAAAAGACAATAGTATAAATAATAAAAGTGCTTTTATTAGAGTCTTTTTTAACATTAGAGAAACCTCCTAAATCGGTTTTAACTCTACCGACCTTTACTCTACTTACATTATACCACTTTTAAATAAAATAGTAAAGTTTATGAAAAAACTGATGTAAATCAGTAAGCGAAAAAAGCTTGACTAATCAGGCAATATATGTGATAATTTTTATGTATTTTTCAGCATAATGTAGTTTAGATTTTCTTTTGACTGCAAAATATGAACGCTTAAAATTATAGCATTAAATTATAGCATTAATTTGGTATTTCATGGGATATTACATATAAATTGAAGCAAGTAATAAGCCCAAAATGGACATAGCTTAAACAACAAACAAATAAAAATTGGAGGTAAATCAGATGGCGATAAAAGTCGGTATCAATGGGTTTGGACGTATAGGTAGAAACATCTTCAGGGCAGCAATGAGTGATCCCGATCTGGATTTTGTAGCAGTAAACGATATAACAGATGCTAAAACATTAGCTCATCTATTAAAATATGATTCAGCACTCGGAGTCATTAATGCTGATGTAAAGCCCCAAGATAACTCTATTATTGTAAATGGCAAAGAGATTAAAGTCATTGCTGAAAGAGACCCTGCTAATCTTCCTTGGAAGGACTTGGGAGTAGAAATAGTTGTAGAATCAACAGGTCTTTTCACCGATGCGGAAAAAGCAAAAAAGCATATAGAGGCTGGCGCTAAAAAGGTTATTATCAGCGCTCCTGCAAAGGGAGAAGACATCACAATAGTTCTCGGCGTAAACCATGATAAATATGATAAAAAGAAGCATAACATAATATCCAATGCGTCATGCACTACCAACTGTCTTGCACCTATTGCTAAGGTTCTCGTTGATAAATTCGGAGTAAAACGCGGATTTATGACAACTGTTCATGCTTACACCAATGACCAAAGGACACTTGATGCACCACATAGCGATCTAAGAAGAGCCAGATCAGCAGCGGTATCAATAATTCCGACAAGCACTGGCGCTGCAAGGGCTATCGGACTTGTTATCCCTGAATTGAAGGGCAAGATGGATGGTATCGCTATGCGTGTTCCAACTCCAAATATATCAGTTGTCGATCTCGTTGTTGAATTAGAGAAAGAAGCGACAAAAGAAGACATCAATAATGCTATGAAGGAAACCGCAGAAGGCAAAATGAAAGGCATCCTTCAATATATTGATGAACCGCTTGTCTCTATTGATTTTAGAATGAATCCGCATTCGTCAATATTTGACTCACTTCTGACTATGGTCATGCCGGGCGGATTTGCCAAAGTTGTTTCTTGGTATGATAACGAATGGGCATATTCCAAGAGGGTTGGCGAACTTGTTAAATTTATCGCTTAATCATCATAATAATTAGAAGTTTGGAGGGAGCAATGAATAAACTCGGCATTGAGGATCTTCAATTAAAAGGTAAACGAGTATTGGTTAGAGTTGATTTTAATGTCCCACTTGATGGGACAAAAATAACTGATGATACACGTATAACATCGGCTGTTCCAACCATAAAATATATAATTGAAAACGGTGGCAAAGCTATATTAATGTCACATCTTGGCAGACCTGATGGTAAAGTTGTGCCAAAATATTCTCTCGCCCCTGTTGCAAAAAGATTATCGGAGATCCTCGGCAAGGAGGTTATTCTCGCTCCTGATTGTATAGGCGAAGAAACTAAAGCCATTGTTGCCAAGATGAAGGAAGGCGATGTAGTCCTGCTTGAAAATCTGCGGTTTCATGCGGAGGAAGAGAATAATGATCCTGATTTTGCGAGGAAATTGGCAGAATTAGGCGACGTTTTCGTCAACGATGCTTTCGGCGCTGCACACAGGGCGCATGCGTCAACCGCCGGTATAACTAAGTTTATCCCTCAGTCAGCCGCAGGATTTCTAATGCAAAAGGAAATTGAGTATATAAAAAATAAAATTGATAACCCAGAGCGACCATTTATAGCGATTATCGCTGGATCAAAAGTCTCTGATAAAATCGGCATCATAGAACATCTGATGAAAAAGGCAGACGCAATAATAATCGCTGGTGCAATGGCATATACATTTCTTAAAGCTATGGGCAGAAAAGTCGGTAAATCACTTGTTGAAGACGATAAATTAGATTTAGCTAGGGAAACATTAAAGAAATCTCTTGATAGTGGAATCCCTCTGTATCTGCCAGTTGATCATGTAGTCGCTGATAAATTCTCTAATGATGCCAATAGTCAGATCGTTATGCGTGGTAGAATTCCCGACGGCTGGGAAGGTATGGACATCGGACCTTCTACGATAGAGCTTTTTAAGAGCGTTTTAGGAGATGCAAAAACGATAGTTTGGAATGGTCCCGTAGGCGTCTTTGAATTTGACAACTTTGCCAAAGGTTCTATCGCTATCGCGAAAATACTCGGTGAAAGCAATGCCATAACAATTGTCGGTGGTGGCGATTGTGTAGCAGCAGTGCAAAAGTCCGGTTATGCAGATAAAATAACCCATATATCAACAGGTGGAGGAGCTGCACTTGAACTTATGGAAGGCAAAGATTTGCCCGGTATAGTCGCTTTGACTGATAAAAAATAAAAGGTTAAAAGTTGAAGGTTGAAGAATGGAGGATATAATGCGTAGGCCAATTATCGCTGGAAATTGGAAGATGAATAAAACTATCGGTGAAGCAGTTGATTTGGTTAAATCTCTCAAAGATAAAGTTGCTGATGTAACCGATGTTGAAATTGTTGTCGCCCCCCCTTTTACTGCACTTTCCGCTGTTGCAGAAGCTATTAAAGGCACAAATATAAAGCTATCAGCACAAGATATGTATTGGGAAAAGAGCGGAGCTTTTACCGGTGAAATATCCCCATTAATGCTGAAAGACGTCGGTTGCCAATACGTAATAATCGGTCATTCTGAAAGAAGGCAATTTTTCGCAGAGACAAACGAAACTGTAAATAAAAAGGTGAAATCTGCCCATGAACATTCACTTATACCTATAATGTGTGTAGGCGAAAAATTAGAAGAACGCGAAAAAGGAATAACAAAGGAAGTCGTAAAAGACCATGTAGTCAACGGCTTAGCTGGCTTAACAGATGAGCAAATGCTTTCTACGGTTATCGCTTATGAACCTGTATGGGCTATTGGCACGGGAAAAACTGCAACTCCTGAGCAGGCTCAGGAAGTCCATGAGTATATCAGAAGCCTAATAGCAGATATGTATTCCTCGTCAATAGCAGATTCTGTCATAATCCAATACGGTGGAAGCGTTAAACCAGACAATATCGCTCAACTTATGGCTAAAAAAGACATTGATGGCGGATTAATCGGCGGGGCAAGTCTTGATGCTGATTCATTTGCAAAAATAGTGAAATTTAATCAATAATTATAAGTAATCAAACAAAAATAAAGGAGAGAGACGCTTAATGGCAATAATTGTAAACATATTGCTTGTCTTATTTGTTCCTGTTTGTATATTACTGATTTTGATGGTGTTATTGCAGGCAGGAAAAGGCGGTGGACTGTCAAGTGCTTTTGGCGGATTAGGAACAAATCAACCGTTTCTCGGTGCAAGAGGAACTGCTGATTTTCTCAGTAAAATGACAATATATTTAGCAATAGCATTTATGTCCCTAGCTCTTATCTTATCTATGACTTATGGACCTAGCAGGACTATACGAGTGAAAGAAGAAACTCCCCCAGCTGTTGAAACACAAGGAACTAACGAAACAGCTACTCAAACACCAGTTAAAACAGGTAAACCTGCTCAAACTATTAACGTGCCGATACAAAAATCATCAGAAACTAAAACTACTAGTGAAAAACAAACGCCTTCTTCTAAATAGATGATAAATAGTTAAAAGTTGAAGGTTAAAGGTTAAAAGTTGAAGGTTGTTGGATGTTAGATTATTGTGTTTCTCTAAATATAATATCTAACATCCATAAATTAAAATAAATCTAATGGTGGATAATACTAAGCTTGAATGGACTGTTCACCCTTTAAAGGCTAATTGGAAAGTATCAATTGGTCTAATTGTTTTTCTAATAGCAATAAACATCGCAATATATCTGAGTTTTGATAGCTTAACATTTCTTTTTCTATCCATAGTTTTTCTTTTTGGTTCCTTATCGTCTTTTTTTCTTCCAACTACTTATATACTCAATGATGAGGGTATAACAGTCAAATCAATTTTTCGCAAATCAACAAAAAACTGGAGTTATTATAAAAGCTATTATCCGGAGAAAAAAGGCGTTTTTCTCAGTCCCTTTTCGCATCCATCAAGATTAGAAAATTTTCGCGGTCTATTCGTTAGATTTAATAATAACAAAGCAGAAGTTGTTGACTTTATTAAACAAAGATTAAAGGTTAAAAGTTAAAGGTTAAAAGTTGAAGGTATAATATATGAGATGGTGGGGAATTGGTCAAATAGATGATGAAATACTTCCTGAGGATATAAATCCGGAGGAAGCGGAGAAAATTCTCAAACGAGTGTCAGAAGAAATAGTCAAAAGAAGGCTTACTGCACCTGCAATATTTCTACTTGAATCTTGCAGTCCGCTGAATTTCATCGGAAGCCAAGCTATGATAGCACTTGAACCATTTATCAGGACAATATTTGATCTCCCAAGTTATAGGAAATTTGCCCTCTTGATGGAAGATGATAAAAATGTTAAAAAATTGATTGATATGATTGAAACAGAAAACTATGAACAGAAAAAGGCGAAGAAAAGGGTTAAAAGTTAAAGGTTGAAGGTTAAATTGGGAGAGTAAAGATTATGGATGAAAAGGTATTTAAAATAACTGAGGAATTAAAAGTCGCTTATGAAGTTGATATACTCGTTGTTGGTGGCGGTCCTGCTGGTGTTTCTGCTGCATTTTCAGCATCCAGGCTTGGAATGAATACATTATTGATAGAACAATTCAATTGTCTTGGAGGAGTCGCAACAGCAGGTGGTCATGGGCATATTTGCCTTTATTCATCTTGGGGAACAAATGAACGGATAGTTGGTGGAATTACATTTGAGATCGCTAAAAGAGTTACAGAAGCAGGCTTTGGTGTCCATAATAACTCATCACTGGATTTTGAAGTTGAGGGGATGAAACTCGTCCTAGAAAAAATGGCTGAAGAATCTGGCGTTAAACTGCTATATCATACGTTTTTTAGCGACTCTATTGTTGAGGACGGAAAAATAATCGGCGTGATTGTCCAAAATAAATCGGGAAGGCAAGTGATCTTAGCGAAAAGAATAATTGATTGCACAGGTGATGGCGATGTATCTGCAAAAGCGGGATGTGAGTTTTATTTCGGAGAAGATGGGACTGGTCTTTGCCAACCTGCAACATTGATGTTCACTATCGGCGGGGTTGATTACGAACGCGTCAGGGCTTTTCGGGGAAACGACTATAAACTTGAATGGGTTTGGAAAAAAGCTCAAGAAAACGGCGATATGCGTCCTTTCCAAGATCAAGTCATGGGCTGGTGGTGGACTCCGACAAGACCTGATTTTCTTGGAATAAACTTCACTCATATTAACTTTATAAATTCCACGAAAGCAGAAGACTTAACAAAAGCTACAATAGAGGGACGCAAGCAGGCTTATGAATCAATTGAGGTGTTCAGAAAATATATTCCGGGAATGGAAAACTGCTATATGGTCTCAACTCCAAATACCGTCGGGATCAGGGAAAGCAGACGCATAAAAGGTGAATATACGCTTACGAAAGACGATGTATTAAGCCAGAGAAAATTTGATAACTCCATAGGCTATGGGTCATTTTTCATAGATATTCATAATGTATCAGGACCCGGAATGGATAAAAAGACAATTCGTCCCGATAAAGGATTTAAGTATCAAATTCCATATACGATTCTCGTCCCAAAAGATATTGACAATTTGCTTGTTGCAGGTAGATGTGTAAGCGTAGATCATGAAGCTCTCGGCAGTTTAAGGGTGATGCCCCAATGCGGAGTTTTAGGTGAAGCAGCAGGGACCGCCAGTGTCCTTTCAATCCAAGAAAATACGACACCAAGAAACATTGATATAAAAAAATTGCAGGGGATGCTAAAAAAACAAGGCTGTATTATAGACGAGAACGACATAGTGAGGGCAAATAAATAGATATGGAACTAAGATCAATTTTAGCGACAGATTGTGGTAGCACAACAACTAAGGCTATTCTCATAGAGAAACGAGAGAACGAATATAGGCTTATTGCAAGAGGCGAAGCCCCTACAACCGTTGAAGCACCTGTTGAAGACGTCACAAGAGGTGTCATAAACGCTATAACCGAATTAGAAGAGATCACAAACAGGAAAATACTCAAAGACGGTCACATAATAAAACCTCAGAATGATAAAGAAGGCGTTGACATTTACATATCCACCAGTAGTGCGGGTGGTGGACTTCAAATGATGGTCGCGGGTGTTGTCCGCAATATGACCGCTGAAAGTGCAGAAAGGGCCGCACTTGGTGCAGGGGCAATAGTCATGGACGTTATCGCAAGCAATGACGGTAGAATGATACATGAACAGGTTGAGAAAATACGTCAATTGAGGCCAGACATGATCTTATTATCTGGCGGAATAGATGGCGGAACGGTATCTCATATAGCGGAACTTGCAGAGATCATCAGGGCAGCTGATCCAAAGCCCCGTCTTGGCATAACATATCAACTTCCCGTAATATATGCTGGCAATAAAGATGCAAGGAACATTGTCAATGACATTTTACATCAAAAGGTCGCTCTTGACATGGTTGACAACATCCGTCCTGTTTTAGAAAGGGAAAATCTCATGCCAGCGCGATTGAAGATACAAGAGCTTTTCCTTCAACATGTCATGGCTCATGCCCCTGGATATAAGGAATTGATGGCTTGGACTGATGCCCCAATTATGCCGACTCCCGGTGCTGTCGGAGTTATGATGCAGATTGTCGCTGATACAGAAGGAATCCAAGTCATCGGCGTAGATATAGGCGGTGCTACTACTGATGTATTTTCTGTATTCAAAGGCATTTTTAACAGGACAGTTAGTGCTAATCTCGGTATGAGTTACAGTATCGCTAACGTCCTTGCAGAAGCTGGATTAGAAAATATAACACGATGGCTTCCATTCCAAGTAGAAGAGAGACAACTCAGAAACAGGATCAAAAACAAAATGATCCGTCCAACTACTATACCACAAACGCTTGAAGAATTGATAATAGAACAGGCAGTTTCTAGGGAAGCGTTGAGATTAGCATTTGAACAGCATAAATCTTTAGCTGTCGGTCTGAAAGGGATTCAACAGCAAAGGACAATATCAGACGCATTCTCACAAACTCAAACAGGTTCAACGCTTGTTGACATGATGTCATTGGATATGATCGTCGGCAGTGGTGGCGTGCTTTCACATGCCCCAAGAAGAAGTCAATCTGCAATGATGATGATAGACGCATTTTTGCCCGAAGGCATTACAAGGCTTGCGGTTGATAGTATATTTATGATGCCTCAACTTGGCGTTCTCGCACAGGTCAATAAAGAGGCATCTATGCAAGTTTTCCATAGAGATTGTCTGATAAATCTTGGCACTTGTATAGCTCCTGTGGGAAATTCCTCCGAAGGCAAAATTTGTATGAACATTGATATTATAACAAGTGATGGCAGAAGCATACAAAAAGATATAAATTTTGGACAATTGCTTGTTATTCCTTTGTCGGAAAATGAAAAGGCAAGAGTTGTTATTAATCCAAAATCTGGATTTGATGTCGGCGCAGGTAGCGGAAAAAAGCTGGAAGCGGAAGTCAAAGGCGGAGTTATCGGAATTATTATTGATGCGAGGGGCAGACCGCTTCGTCTACCGCAGGATTTAAACAAAAGAATAAATAATTTAAAAGAATGGTTTTCTGCGATGGACATGTACAGTAAAATTTGAATGGTTCTCGCTTTATAAAGTTATTGAGTTACACTATGTCTTCAATATTGTTTTGTTTTACGGATTCAATAACTAATTCTGTATCGTTCTAGTTTAGCATATTTCCTCCCTTACAATCCGATATAAACTCCGAATGTTTTTATCTTATCAAAGGGAGGAAATTTACACAAATAATTATATACTATTGTAGCATTAGATAATCTGCCAAGTCGCAAACTGGTAACTATGTTATTTACTCAATAAGGACTGCCAACAAGAGCGTCAGATCATAATCTGTCCGTTCGGCAATACGCGAGGAGTTGAGAAATTCTATCAACTGTTCGTTCGCAGATGCTTCATCCGCTGAGTCTCTCATAGCTTGGAACAGTGGCAAAAAGAACGGTTTATATGGGATATAATCGGGCAGTTTAAGCGAGAGCATTTGGATCCCATCAGAAAACCCGGAGACTTGTGCTACATCTCCTTGCCACACATTAATCTGTAATGCACTTAGTGCATCAGACGATGTAATGAAATTGGTTTGGTTGACATACTCTCCACTCTGAGGCTTTGTAAGTGTGACGAAGCCCCCTTCGGTATCCCCTATCACCACTGCGCCATCACCTACTTGTGCTGCAGCAGCAAAATTAGGTGTTACGATCATCAGGATTAGTGTTGTTGCCAGATCGCGCACAGGCACCTCGCGCATTGAAGCTTCATCTTTAAGTGCGGTCTGGACTAATTCAAAAGCATCCGTAAAGAGCTTGGGCAAAAGATCAATTTCTAAACCAGTCATCGTCACTTGCTGGCATATATATTCAACTCCTTTTTTAGAGGCAATATCTGCACCTACCATGCCCAATGGAACTGAGCTTGCGCCATCAGATATTCCCGCAATCAGAGCGTTCTCAGATGTAATTTTCCAGCGATGTGCATCCTGGCATGGTCGTCCCTGTTCTTTATGCCTTGTCCCACTTACTGATGCCGAAGCTACTCGCCAGAGTTTCTGACCTAATCTGTCCGTCGCCATCAAACTGTCCCCCATCCCGGCGGTGGTAAGGCAACCTGTTCATCAAGTTGTGAATGTGAAACCGCCTGTGCACTTTGCGAAAGCCATACGAACATCTCAACAAAGTTAAGTCCAACAAGCTTGACAGGTGCACGCACAGCTATGTTTCTTAGACGGTCCATATTCGCATTCTCTACCCCCACGGCAAAGAAGGCAACACGTTTATTAGCCTCATCGTCCTTGATCCTCTGTTCCGCCTGACGTATAAGATCCTCTGGTTCGCCCTGTGGTTCACCATCAGTGATCATGAAGATCCATGGGCGATAATATCTGATGCAACCTCAACACGTTTTGAAGCGAGAGCATCTTTAATCAAGTCATCTTTAAATGCTCTAAGTCCATTGTTTAGTGCGTTGATAGGCTCGCCCTGCATTGAGCCTGAAGTATCAAGCAGAAGAACACATGGACATCGGGGTTCTGGGTTATCAGCAAACTCTGTTAATTCCTCTAATTTTCGCGTATCAGCCATAGCTAACCTCCTTGCAAGTCTAAAAGCTTACCCAAAATAGACCGTCATTAATTATTACTAATATTTGGACAATTTTGAGTTAAAAAATGTTGTTAGCTAACCAAATTTAATTTTATTAGAAAGAGAAAATCTTAAAATCCCCCTTTATCCCCCTTTTTCAAAGGGGGAAAATAAAGAAGATGCCTTTTTCAAAGGGGGAAAATAAAGAAGATGCCTTTTTCAAAGGGGGAACTAAAAAGCTATTTTTTTCAAAGAGGGAAGCCATAAAAGTCTCCCTTTGAAAAAGATCGTTAAAGTCTCCCTTTGGAAAAGGGAGATTTAGAGGGATTTCCCTAGATAATTTAATTAGATCTGGTAATTCTGAGATGCTATCCGAAACCAGTATTTATCAAGGTTTGAATTAAGTGTTTATATGAAAATGCTCATTAGATAAAGCAAAATGCCACCTATGAAAAAGTTTGTTATTCCTGCCCCTACTCCCTGCTCCCTGCTTTCGCAGGGACAAGTTTCGCAGGGATAAACTGCATCAGGAATCCATTCCTTTATCATAATTTTTCTGGATTCCCGTTTTCACGGGAATGACAAATATGGAGCATTTTCATTTTTATGTAGCTTTCTAATCCTTATGATAATTGGATTTAACTAGTTTTCAGAATTCTCAGTAGATAATAAATTGTCCGATCTCATGTCCGATCTTCAGTT
>Ga0078972_1012924_pt1 | contig 14089 bp, 13 predicted proteins | sample YelNatPaOPGAMG01_FD_67568 | JGI IMG/M metagenome (GOLD analysis project Ga0078972, IMG submission 67568) | Hot spring thermophilic microbial communities from Obsidian Pool, Yellowstone National Park, USA - OP-RAMG-01 (SPADES assembly) (version 2) | ecosystem: Environmental > Aquatic > Thermal...
GAGCAGCGGGGCAATCAGGTAGAGGTAGGAGGGCAGGTGGACGGTTTCCAGAGGGCGGATGCCGGGGAGAAGGGTGGGAAGGGCCGGCCGCAGGAGAACCGCCAGATGAAGGGCCGCCAGGGTCAGGCCGGCATCTATGAACATAGAAAGAATGGCGAAGTCCACACTGAAGCGGCGAAACATCGGGTCCCCTCCTTCGGTAAAGTTGATCAGATACCGCCGCCAGAGACGCCGGGGTTCGGTGAGCAGGCGGAAGAGCCATTCCAGGCCGGCGCGCTGCATCCAGCGCGGGGCCTGGGGCTTGCGTCCCGTCAGGAAATCAAAAGCCGCTCCGACGCCGATGAGCACAGGGGCGGTCAATCGTTCTCGGTGCCCGGCCATCCAGCGTTCCTGTTTTGGGGTGCTGAGACCTACCCAGACTATATCCGGAGCGGCCGCGTTGATCATTTGTACGATCCGATCATCCTCATCGGCAGTGAGAGGGCGGAAAGGGGGGGAAAAGGTCCCCGCTACCTGTAAGCCCGGGAACCGCTTCTGAAGCACAGAGGCCAGTTGCTCCGGGACTCCTTCCGCCCCCCCGTAGAAGAAGTGGCGGTAACCCTTTGCCGCCAAACGTTCGCAGAGGGCCAGCATCAGGTCCGGACCGTAAACCCGCTCCACGTGGTGGAAGCCCTGGAGGCGGCTCAGCCAGACCAGGGGCATGCCATCCGGTGTGACCAGCCCTGCCCGGTTATGGATCCGCCGCAGTTCCCCGTCCCGCTGACTCTCCATTACCCCGTGGACACCGGTGATGCAAACGTAATGGGGCTCCCGGCGCTCAATCCAGCCCTCTATGATCTCCAGCGCCATCGCCATATTGAGGGCGCTGACGCCAACGCCCAGAATATTGGCTCGGGGGACCTTCTGCATTTACCGCTCCGTCAGCATCCGCCCCAGAATCTTCCGCACCTGTTCCCGGTCCTTGGTGGCAAAGTACCAGTCAATCGTCCGCTTCAGCCCTTCGCGGAAAGGCACCTGCGGTTCCCAGCCCAGGAGTTTCCTGGCCAGAGAGTTATCCGCCACCCGGTTCAGCGGGCCGGTTGGCATATCGGGGCGGAAGACAATCTCCGCTTTATGGCCGGTGTACTCCAGCACCATCCGAACGGCATCAATCACCCGCACTCGCTCCATCGTGCCCAGATTGACCGCCGTGCCATCATCTATCTTTTCTGCGGCCAGAATGGTGCCCCGGACGATGTCGTCAATATAGGTCCAGTTGCGTACCTGGGTGCCGTCGCCCCAGACCTCAAAGGGGTTCTGGCCGATGAAAGCCTTGGCAATCATCGCAATGACAGCATGGTTCTCCACCCCGCGCGGGCCGTAGACGGTAAAGTAGCGGCACGAGGCCGCCTTCATCCCGTATTCGCGATGGTATGCCTTCAGGGTCAATTCGGCCATCAGTTTGGCCCAGCCGTACATATTGTCGGCGTCGTAGGGCGGCTTGACCAAGTCCTCGGTCAGGTAGACCTCCTGATCGGGGTTGCCCTGCAAAAAGTTGGGGTAAACGCACCCCGACGAGGCGAAGATCACTTTCTCCACCCCGGCGCGTCGAGCCTCCCAGAAGACCAGGCCGTCCAGGAAGAGATTGGAGGCTGGCCCGGCCTGGTGCAGGTCCACATAGCCCCGTCCGCCGTGGTCGGCGGCCAGGTGGAAGACAATCTCTATACCCCGCATCGCCATCCGGGTTACCCCCGGCTCCCGCAGGTCGGCCTGGATGAACTCCACAGTGCCCTGGGCGAGATGTTGCTGGATATTCTCCAGTTTGCCGCTGGAGAGATCATCCACGATGCGCACCTTCGCCCCGCGCTCCACCAAGGCATCGGTGAGGTGGGAGCCGATGAAAGAAGCCCCACCGGTGATTAAGATGCGGCAATTTTGCCAGGTTACCATGATCATCCTCCTAGAAACAAAAGATATATTTAAAATACACTCTACGGCCCCGCCCATAAATGTGCATTTTCACTGGCGACTACACTGTGTAAATCAGCCAGAAGGAAAGGAGCTGCCACATAATTGATAGAAAAGCCATTCATAGGCATCAGTTACTGCTTCCCAACTGTAATTTGTCTGGGCTCGCTGCTGGGCTCGTCGGCGGTATTCCTCTACTACTTCGGGATTCTTTAAAAGAAATGCCAATACTTGGCGAAGACTATCAGCCCCTACCTTGCCATTATACGAGAATCCAGCATCACCAATGGTTTCCAAGTTTTCCGGAGTGTCATGAACGACAACACAATTACCAAAAGCCATCGCCTCCAGCAATGCAGGGTGAGTACCTCCCACACCCGAGGTTTCTACAAAAATATATGCGTTGGAGCCCAATTCATAATAACCCTTTCCAAAGACGTAGCCGGTCAAAATTACACGAGGATCATTTTGAGCAAGGAAGCGTAACGATGCAATGTATTTCTCAGCATAAGGGGCATCACCTACAATTACACACTTCATGTTGGTATCCAACCCTTGAAAAGCTTCGACCAAATGATGAGCACAATTTTCTGGCACAAGGCGGCCAACAAAGAGAATATACTTACGCGGCTCTAAACCGAAACGGGTCAGCGTTTCACCAGGACTCATGATCTCTACTTCCGAACCGTATGGGATATAGAAGGGCTTGCTACCAAATCTTTCCCAGTAGTAATTTTGAACCGCACGCGAGTCAGTCAGGTAAACGGTAGGCAGCCTGGTGGCCAGATACTCGGCCAATTGAATATATTTCTTTGCCAAAGCAGGCCACTTCTCGCGCTTCCAATCCAGACCATCCACATTGAGGATGGTCTTGGTGCCCACCAGCCGGGGAATCCAGGTGACTGGACTGTTACCGGCAATGAAGTAGAGCGCTACATCGTAATGCTGTGTAAGCGCGTGCAGCGAAGAAATGAACGTGTGGATAATGGTATCCAGATACTTGTTGGGAATGGTTGGCAATTTGACCAGGCGTATTCCTTTGTAGTAGGTACCTTTATAGGTGATGTGGTGCGAACGGCAATATACAGTGACCTGATGCCCGCGCTGAACCAGACGCTGGCCTAATTGCTCCACGCAGGTCTCAAAGCCACTGTAACTGGCAGGAATACCACGGGTACCCAGGAAAGCGATCTTCATCTTCTAATCCATGTCAACGTAATAGACGTAAAACGATTTTTTCAGGCCCAACACCGCTTCATAATAAATGGTCGCCTCGGGGAACAGGCATCTTAACTCAACTTCGGATAGATAACGCACGCTCTGCAGGTACTCGAAACGTGCCCCGAACAGCTTACAGGCGAACCGCCGCAGCCATTCCCAAGGAAGGAAGCCGTAGAATGGGATAGGAATGAAAGAGTGGGTTTCCAGTGGAAACCCACCGTGAGGCATTTGTAGAAAATAGTTCCGGCTCACACGGCAGATCTCTATTGCAAGAGCTTTAGGGTCATCCACATGCTCAATCACGGAATTGCACACTGTTAGGTCTATAGAACGATCGGCTAAAGGTAGATGCTTGCCACAGCTACAATGACAGATAACAGCGGATATCTTTGTTTTGCGATAAGTACCTCGTCATAACTTATATCCACAAGAATAACTCGGCTTTGTTCAGGGAACAAGGCAGCAAAAAAGCTCGCCGGGCCACCCCCCAGATCCAAGATAAAACCTGACAAGTGTTCAGGTTTCATCAATTCCTGGATCTTCAGATAGCGTTTCTGACGGGAATGCTGACGCAGAAGGGCAAATATCTGCCACCAGGCTTTACGCATAATCACTCTTTCATCACCAAACTTGTGCTTGCGGCAGAAGTGCGCCATCCTAATAACATATGGTTAAACAAGGTTATGGGCCCACATATCTAACAAACAAGAGGCCTAAAAATCAGGACCCAAACGCCAATATTAGGTTGGCAACGTGGGTTACCATAGTTTCCTCCATTTCTTCTGGGCTTGCACAGCCCTTTCGTATACCGCCAATGTTTCCTGAACGGTACGCTCCCAGGAATAGCGAGAGGCCCGACGTAAACCCCGGAATATCAACTCCTCACGCAGAGCATCGTTGCTCAATACTTGGTTAATGGCAGCACTGATCTGTGCAACCGAATAAGGGTCGACAAACAGTGCCGCGTCCCCCGCGATTTCGGGTAACGACGACAGATTACTGGTGATTACCGGAGCCCCGCAAGCCATAGCCTCTAACACAGGAAGACCAAAACCCTCGTATAACGAAGGATAGACAAAAACAGCACACTTTCTATACAGAGCGGCCAGCACCGCGTCATCAAGGTAGCCTGTAAAGATAATATCATCAGCATACGGAGAGTTTAAGGCAAGCTTTTGGATTTGTGAACCTTGCCACCCTGAGCGTCCTACAATAATTAAACGGGCATTTGTGGCTTCCCTTTGACGTAATAAAATATAGGCCTGAATCAGCCGCAATATATTCTTGCGAGGCTGAACACTTCCTACGCTCAGGATAAATTTCCGATCCTGGGTATACTTCTCGGCCTTCAAGTAATCTGGTTGTGTGGTTGCAACTGGACCAGCCGCCCCCGGAGTCACCACGATTTTGTTCTGAACAAATGGATAATAGCGGACAATATCCTGTTTGCTTGCCTCTGAGTCAGTCAATATAAATGTGGCGCGCCACATAGAAAATGGCACCAGCGTTGTAAGCAGCATCCGTACCCTGGGCGTAAAGTACTCCGGGTATATCCGAAAGATAACATCATGCACAGTAACCACGAATGGACAGGCGGAAAAGAGGGGAGCATTATAGGTTACATGCAGCAGGTCCGCTTTTAAATAGCGACAGATTGACGGAATTTCCCACAGTAATCTATAGATACTACCTCGGTTATGCAGCACCGCGGAGCGTACGCGAATGCGGTTTTCAGGGGGCTTGTAACGGGGGTTATAGAGCGCCGTGATCTTGGTCTGACTGATAGGTGATAGTGTTAACTCCAGCCCCTCAAGCAGCCCCGCCATATATGTCTCGTTACCCCCTTCTTGTTCGCCCAACATATGAGCATCAATCACAATATGCATAGCCTGTTTACTCCGTCCGCCAGCGAAAAGAGGCTCTGTTGATACAGAAAACCTTACGTTCGGTAGCATCTTCTGAAGTATAGATTGCGTAACAAAGCGGCATCTTCTCCCAAAAACAACCGCAGATTAACTTCTCAAATAACCTGATCCAATTTAAAGGCCACTTAAGCATTCTAACCCACAGAGGCGCTGATGCCATCCAGCGCTTTCTTTCCAACAAAGCCTCTTGGCTGGCATATTTGTTCTTTCCAGTCATAGTAAAAACGGCCAAGTAGCGCTTTACATGGACTGCCCGATACCCGGAGCGGAGTACTCTTACCACAAAATCCGCATCACCCACGTCTTTTAATCGCTCATCAAACCGAAAGCCATCGTGAATCACTCTTCTGCGGATAAACATTGTGCAGGAGAAAGCGTACAAGTAGGACGAGAATATGTAAAACCACCGCAGTGGGTGACCTTTTCTATAAGCAATCAGAGAGCCATCAGGTCGGACCAAAAGGAAGTCTCCAAAGAGTATATCTACCTCCGGGTGCTGTTCCATATATTCTTTAACAAAACTCAATGTGCCAGGGAGGTACTGTTCATCGCAATTCAGATAAGAAACAATGCTACCATTAGCCAACAGCAGGCCCTTGTTGATAGCATCGTACATACCTTTATCTTTTTGAATCACACCAATCACCCGCTTATTCTGCCTTAGCCACTCTGCTGTCCCATCTGTTGAACCCCCATCCATAACAATGTGCTCAACGGCGACGCCTTCCTGGTCTGCTACTGAGGCGCAGCACCGCTTAAGGTAACTCAGCATATTCAAACTGGGCGTAATCACCGAAACATCAATGCTCATAAATCCTCCTACTTTGCGTTGCGTAGGGCGGTCCGGCCAACGATTCATCATATTGATGAGCGCGGACTAATGCTGTGCCGATCGCCACCACAATCCAGAAAAAGATGGTAAAGTCATAAAAAAAAGCGAAAACAAGGTTCATAAACACACAAATCTGAAAACCGGACGCTAGAAGTTTATAATACCTTCCTTTCTCAAGACGTATATATTTGGTCACTTCTTTATACCAGGATGCCAGTGCTACGAACAGTACGGCAAGGCCTGAAATCCCAAATTTGGAAAAATGCATGATATACCCGTTGTGAACCGCGACCTGCTGCCATGTCTGCCCATCAAACCACTCGCTGTACCCTCCTAAGCCCTGCCCCAGAAACGGCTGTTGCATAGCCTTTTCCAACTCCTGTTGCCATCCCAACAGCCTCCAGTATCCGGTCGGGTCATTTGTTGGGTTTTTAATAAACGAAGCACTCTGAATAATCTTGTTTACCAATTCTCCTCCTACAAGGCTTGCTACTAACGGAAGGAGAATCGCGATCAAGAGAACGATATGGGCTAAAAAAACACCTTGAAGAGGCAAGCCTCTGCGAGCAAAATGGGAACCGATAAATGTCATCACTATCGCGATACCAACCGCTGCTGCCAACCAGACCGAACGAGTTTGTGGAACAATAATAACAGTTGACAACAAGCCGAATCCAGCATAGAACAGGAATTGGGATTTCTTGATCGCACCAAACACATAAAACAAGATCAGCAAGATCAACGCCCAAGCAACAAGCAGGTTTGTGTTTGCGCCAATGAACCGAAATCTGGCACGCGGGTCCTCAAGGGCCCACCATTCCAACCTGCCCATACCTCCCAACAGGTAGTAGTCAACAAAACGGAATGCCAGCGCAAAGAGCAACAGCCACAAGCCTGTTTGTACGAGATCCCGAATCTGTCGCTTGCTCTTAAAATTCATCAGAACAAAATAATAACATAGTATCGGCATGATCACATACCACCGGGCCTCACCTACAGCGCGGTAACCATAGCGAGGAATTCCCCTTGCAATGCCAAGAACACCCCATAGGAACAGCGCTGAAAACCATCGCACAGAAGCAGGATACCAAGGGAATCGTTGATGCATTAGAAGGCCGCAGACAAGATAAAAGAAAAGCGAGATCATAATCAAGTCGCATCCATATACATTAGATTTACCAACAGTAAAAAGAACAACCTGTGAGAGCGGCTCAAAAAAAGTCATTAAACTACCAAGCACAAGATAGAATGCTACCCGAGGCTTGATAAAAATAAAGAGCGTAAACACCAAAGTAAGCATTCCGTATAAAAACATGCTCATAAATTCACTACCCCCTCAGCAGGCTTGCATAGATATTTACTAAATCTTTTACGGATTGTTCCCAGGAAAACCTCCTTGTGTTTTCCAGTCCTTTCGCGATGATCGCTTCCCTATCCCGTCCCAACAGCTCAACAATAGCCCCTTTCAAAGATTCTGTTGAATAAGGATCAAAATAGATAGCAGCCTCGCCACCTACTTCTGGCAAAGAAGAAGTATTGGAGCACACTACCGGGCATTCGTTCGCCATCGCCTCCAAGATCGGTAGGCCAAACCCTTCGTATAAAGAGGGGTATACCAGCGCGATTGCATTCCGATAAAGGGTCACCAACTCATCATCTGGAACAAATCCGAGAAACCGAAAATTCCGAGATAATCCCTTCGCGGCGATAATTTCTGGAGACATATCATCCTTTTCACCCCCAACGCAAAGAAAAACCCAATCGCGACATGAGGGATCCTGTTCAAGCAATCTTGGAATCAATTCAAAATTTTTGTAGCCATTTCTAAATCCGACATGGAGAAAATATTCTTTAGGGCGAACATCAAGAGCATATTTTTCAACCAGGATTTCGTAAGGAATCCCTGAAGCGGCGTTGTGTAAAGACACAGAGTTATAAATCACCGCGATTCTCTCTGGCGGAATCCAGGGGTAGACTCTGAGTATATCCTCCTTCGTGCTTTGTGAAACGGCTATAATTTTATCCGCGTTTTCCATCACCCGACGCTTCATTTCAATGATAAAATGAACCCACCGATTCCGAGAGCCCTTCTCAAATAACTCCGGTATCATATCGTGAATAGTAACAACCTTCTTGATCTTTCTGTTAAACACTGTAGTAAAGTATGTGGAATGAAATATATCAACTTGATCATCCAGAAACCATTCCAGAATTTTGCTCCGAACAGGCACCCGCCCGAAATAGCGCAGAGGCCAATAAAAGTAATCCCAAACAATTTCGTATCTTTCACGTTGTTGCAACAGTCGGTTCAAAGCATAATTCCGGCGGCGGAACGGAACAAACAATTTGAGACGAACACCATAATCAGGGAGTCTTGCCAAATACTCCTCCCATATTCGGGAGATTCCGCCGAAATGCTGTCTGCCAAAAATGATTCCGTCAATAAAAACTTTCAAGACCCTCTCCGAAGATATCTTTATTTCTTGATTGCCAAGGCACACCCCAGCGATTTGGGTGGAGATAAAACCTGCTTAACTTCCCAGTCCACAGACTTCTCAATGAGAGGCTTAAGGAGTCTGCATTTTTCTGAAAACCAGTCATGGGCTATCAGCAAACTGCCTCTCTGCATATAAGGGAAGAAAAAGCGAAATTGATCCAGCGTTTCCTCAGCATCTTCAGGTCCATCCAAGAAAAGAAGATCCACCCTTCCGATTGCGCGCAGAACCCCAGGATATACTTCCCTGAAATCCCCAAGAAAGAATTCTACATGCGGTAGGAGATGCCGCAGATAAGTTGAATAACCATCTATGGCCTCCTGGTAAAAGCTTCTATCTATTTCTATGGTATAAAGCTTCCCTTTGCCATTTTCAAACAAAGCCTGAGCGATAAACAGAGTACTACCTCCCCCTTTCCAGGTTCCAATTTCAAAGCAATGCAGGGGCTTATAGGTGCGGACAGCGTAATAAGCCAGTTTCCGATCCTCAAACCATAACTGACCCTGCAATTTGGGATGCCCCTCAAAAAACCACCGCGTTTTTCGGGGAATAAAAGGTCTGATCAATCGCCATAGAAATCGCCTGCGTGGTCCAAAGTCACTGGTTGATTTCAGATACATCACCGGTTCTCCCTTTTTAATTTTAAAAGGTCACCAAGAATTTCTCTCCATCTCCTGATGAACGCTTCTTCGCTGTATCTCTCCTCAGCAACTTTCCTGGTCCTTATAGACCGCTCTCTGAGTCTCTCTGCTGGCAAATTGGCCATTTCCAAAATGGTCTTCTCAATTTCTTCAAGGCTATCATTAGCCAGAGTGATCCCGAAATCCTCGGTGTCAATACCGGCCTCTTTGGTAATGATTGGGGCAAGGCCAGCGGACATACATAGCACCACAGAACCAGGCGAGCCTTCGGAACAAGAGGGAAGGATTACATACCCGCATTTATTCATCAACTGATAAAACTCAGAACTGTTCACCCTGACCCAGCCCATAGGATGAATGTTAGGGGTCTCGTACAGTTCTCTGCGATAACACCGGCAAAATGCCCTGTCATATTCCAAATTAGCGCCAATATACAGGTGTAATTCGGGGTGTCGGGGGAAAATCTCCAGAAGCAGATCCAGCCCTTTCCTCACATGTTCCACACCGCCAAAGAAAAAGAAATTCTTACGTGCTAATGAGAAGTCTTTCCATTCCTGGGAAAATCGGATTTCGCGGAATCCGTAATTGTAAAAAGAATAAATGGGTCCACTGAAAATTTCTCGCCAGGTGCTGACAACAAAATCGTTCCCGAAACCTATCAGTGCATCCGCTCCAAGCACAAAGGGCATATTTTCTGTATGGATTCGGTGAGGCGTAAGAAGACATCCTCTTCTTTGGGATAATGCTTGATAGCGCTTTCTTACATTCCGATTATGCACAATATGGTTTGGCCCTGTAAAGAGATAGACCTTTAAGGTATCTACTGGAAACATATCGGGATCAATATCAACTCTATGGGCGATAACCAGGTCATAGTGAGTAGACGGTCTGAATCGCCTATCCTCTACATCCGCGACGTCTACCACATATCCAAACTCTCCTAAGACAGATGCGATTTGTTTGCATTGGCGGAGATTTTGATGATTCATAAAACGCGGATCATCTTCTTTCATTCTAAACGGTTTGGTTAGATATATCAGGAGAGCGCGTTTGCTGTAATTCTGTTCGCTGACCCGGTTCACATTGTAAAGGACTGGGTACCCGATGATTTTCCGTGCAATAACCCTCATCTTCAAATAATTATTTCTGAGGACCCCGCGAATTTCCCTCAGCATATCTCCTCCGGTTTGCGCACAACACAGAGATGCATATGATTGATAAGAAATGGAATTTTAGGCAACCATTTGAGCAGAAGTCTGCCAAAAAGGTTGGGGTGGAACTCCCAGTTGCGAAAAGAAACGAAAATTCTCCCAAATTCGTGATAAAGACCGTCCATATAAGCAATAGGCACGCTCTTAACAATTTCAAATCCTGCTTGGGCCAACTCTTGTTCAAATTCTTTTTTCGTCAGCCGATATTCAAAGAACTCACCCGATAGAAAATAAGGGTAATACTTCCAGTTTCTTTTCTCAGAGGGTTTTAGCGGTTTCTTCCCAAAGAGCCGACGTATGAAAGCCGACCGTTTCAAACGCTCCTTTAAAGCGTAATAGCCAGTCAGACGCTTGAATTGGCGCAAGTAGTTTAGAGAAGGAACTGAAATAATTGCATAACAGCCTGGTTTCAACACCCTCCAAAATTCTTTCAAAGGCAACTGCGGGCCATCTAAGAAGTGTTCCACTACGCCTAAACTGATGATGCCCGATATGGAATTATCCGGGTATGGCAATTGAGCTACATCTCCGGTCAAAATCTGGATATCCGGTCGCCTTTGCTTAACTGCTTCAACAGCCTCTTGATTAATCTCTATACCCTCTATATCATATCCCATTTCCGTAAGATGAATCACAAATCTGCCCAATCCACAGCCAGCCTCTATGATTTTGCCAATTTTCGGCATATATTTGAGAATGTAGGGCCTCTCGGGAGCGTTCCAGCAGGATCGAAGCAGCGCTTCAAAATCCTCCTTTTTCCAGCGGAAAATAACCGAACCTTTGCTTTGTTCCATACCAGGTTATCCCAACAATCATTTACCCGAAAGTTTTCAAAATTTTCTTTAATGGTATTTGTCTTGCAAGCACCATTAGACCAAAGTATAAACCCATAAATAAAGGGAAGAGGGCAAGCACCCAGACATCTGGCTGCAGAGATGTTTTCCTGAATGCGAATATAATAACCACAGAAATGAAAAGAAATATCAGATGAGGCCTTATAACCACTTTAATATACTGCCATAAATTTATCCTGAAAATGTTCTTTAACTCATATATAACCAGGGCAAGCCCAGGCATTGAAGAAATCAGCATAGCCCAGGCCGTACCTGTTACACCTCCGAGGCGAGTGAACACAGGCACTGTGAAGGCATAAAATACAATGGTGAAAATTGAAAAATAGGCTATAATCTTTGCGTATCCCAGTCCCATTGTGAACAGGTTGGGTATAGTTGTAAGTGAACCGAGGGAAGCGGTAAAAGCGAGCACGCTTAAAATGAACCAGGTTTCTTCTGCAAAGTTTTGTCCCATCCATACCGTCAAAATTGGTTTAGAGAAAACAGCCAGCGAAAGAAATAAAGGAAATTGAATAGCCGCGAATACTTTAGATGCTTCCATGAAAGTTCCCCGTATCTTTTCTCCAGAAGACAATGCGCCTATCTCACTTGCGTAGGGGAAAAGCACCGCCGCCGCGCTACTCAGAAGACCACCCACCGCAATAACTATTTTCCATGGTACAACATAATACGTCACACCCACCGGCCCCAGGATAAAGCCAACAATAAGACGAACAATGTATTCTCCAAAAAATGAGGCCATTCGTGAAATAAAGAGAAAGACGCTAAAATTTAATAATTTTCGCAAAAGACTCCAATCGGGGTAAAGAGAAAATCGCCATTGCGGCAACTTATGTTGCAGAATTTTGAGGTAAACAAATAGATTGATCACGGCAAAGAAAACCGTTACAATCATAACTTGACCGATTCTGCCTCCCATTAATAATATCAAAGTGATAACTATTAGCATAAGAGTATTGATAATAAGATTAACTTTAGTTGTTATGTCATAACGTTGTAACCCCATCAGTGCGGAACTCAAACCCAGGGACACCATCATAATACAAAAACCTGTGGCGCTGGCATAAAGGCCAATTTTTGCATCGAATAAATATATGGGTGGCACCTTTAGTAACCTTAAGATAGGTCCAGCAAAAAGGGTCAAGATAGAGAGACCAATCAGTCCCAGGCAAATTTGAATAGACAGCGTGGTATTAATAGCACGGTAAACGCTTGTGTAATCTTTTTTTGCTAAATTCTCTGAAACAAACTTGACAAGTCCTTGTCCAAGCCCCAGATCTAACAAACTATAATAGCCAATCAGACTGCTCAATAATGCGTAGATACCAAAGCCTTCAGGAGTAAGTTTCTGAACAAAAAAGGGTGTCGTTATAAAAGTTAAAATAACATTTACAGCCCATCCTCCAGAATTGAATATTGCATTTCTGAAAAGCCGTTTGGGAATAAAATCTTGTGATGAACCATCCCGAGCTTCTTCCCGGGTAGGTGTTAGAGACCAATTTTGCAAACGGCTCATTCTTTTCCTTTCAACCACCTATTTGCCCACCCGCTGTAAGGCTTGCAAAGCAACACTGTTGTTAGGATCCAGAGCCAATGCATGCTGGTAAGCAGCCACAGCGTCATCAAGCATCCCTGCCCATTCATAAATCTCTCCGGCGCGTACGTAAAACCATGGATCGGGGGGATCCATTAATTTCAAGGATTTTTCAACTGCATCAACGGCTTCCTGAGGCTGGTTATTCAGTTTATAAACAAGGGCAATTTCATGGTAAGCCGCTGCGAAATTAGGGAAAAGGGCAAGAGTTTCCTGATATAAAGACAAAGCAAAATCAAGGTTTCCGCAGGCGCGCGCATAATTGGCGCGCATAAGGTGTCCCCAAGCACTATATAGGTTACGCTCCAATCCCAAACGGAACCAGGTGTCTGCTTCATCGCAATGCCGGGCTTCGCCCATGAGCATGCCAATAATTATATGGACATCCCCACTCTCGCTGTCAAGAGCCAATGCACGATGCATTTCCACCAGTGCAGCCTCTAAACCATCACCTCGCTTATATCGCGTCCACCCTAAACCTACATATAATGCAGGATCATTAGGAAATTCTTCAATGGCTTTCACATAGATTGAAAAGGCTTCATCCCACCTGCCCTGTAATTGGAGATTATTTCCCAATGCTCGCCACCACTCAAGGCGGTCAGATGCATCTGGATAGTTGAAGAGTGCCTCTCTCAATATCTGCTCGGCTGCTCCATACTCCCCTCGCTTCTCTAATAGAAGGGACAGGTATTTTGCTGCTTTTGCTGGCGCTACTGACCAGGCAATGCGATACATTTGTTCTGCTTCTTCTAGTTTTCCTATCTCTTCATAAACAAGACCTGCGCGGAGCAGGTTTTCCCCGTCTGCTGGGTTCAACCCCGATGCTTTCCTGTACCATCTCAGCGCCTCCTCGTACCGTTTAGCCTTGCGCGCCTCCTCCCCCGCCTCTACCAACTGCTGTGCCGAAATCCCGCCCGCGCGCCAGGCGGCCACCGCGCGCCGTTCGGCGTCGGCCAGCACGCCCCCGGCCCGCGCCGCCTCCACCAACTGCGCATCCCCCCATCCGGCCCAGTCGCCATTGGGGTCCCCGGCGGGGCCGGGGTCCAGAGTCAGGGTCAGGCGGACCGTCCGCCCGGCCCATGGGGTCAGGTCGGCCTGGGCGGGCCACCAGCCCGCGCGCACCTCCTGCGGCCGCAGGGTGTGGGAAAAGACCTCCCGGTCCTCCACCCGCACCCGGTAGACCACGCCGTCCCCCTGGGGGGCCTGCAGGGCCGGGTCCATCCCCATCCAGAAGACCAGGGCCGCGGGGGTCACCGGCAGGGAGACCCGGAAGGTGACCGTGGCCGGCACGGCGGCGAAGAGGACGGTCCGGGGCACCGGTTCATCCGGCACCCACCAGCCGGGCCAGCCCCCCGGGGCATCGGGC
>Ga0078972_1010872_pt1 | contig 14086 bp, 17 predicted proteins | sample YelNatPaOPGAMG01_FD_67568 | JGI IMG/M metagenome (GOLD analysis project Ga0078972, IMG submission 67568) | Hot spring thermophilic microbial communities from Obsidian Pool, Yellowstone National Park, USA - OP-RAMG-01 (SPADES assembly) (version 2) | ecosystem: Environmental > Aquatic > Thermal...
TCTTCTTCATTTTTAAGAATTAAAGATTCAACATCTGAGATTGTCATACCAAAAATCTCAGACGGTGGTATTGAGAACTTAGACATAAAGTAATAGACATAATCAAATATAAGTCGTAAATATTCTTTATTTGACGCTGGGAAAAAAATATTCTACCCCCAAGTCTGATATTGAAATAGTTGATACTGTACCACATTTTGGACATTTAAATTTCTTTTCAAGACTAAAAACTTTATTTCTGGTGTCTAATGCAGTTCTTAATGAAGACAATTTGTTTCTAGTCAAACTAAGCAAAAATAATATAAGATATACGTAATCTTGAGTTCCAGTTATTTCTTGATTTAAAAATTTAGTTACATATGCTGCTAATGGTCCTAAATCCGATATTAGAGTCTTATCAATATCCTCTGGTGATACAACTTTTAATTTACTCTATGCATTTTTTACATTTGTAATAAAAATATCTGAATTAAATAGATCTATGACTTCTCTGTATTTCTTAACTGTTGGTATAACGAAAACAACATTTGGATCTTTTGACTCAAAAGTAATGTCTTCGATTGATTTAACTGGATTAATATCAACTATTGAAAGATCAACAGAAGTATCAGTTGCAGATTTACATACTGGGCATGTGTATTTTAAATTAACTGTTGATCCATGAGTAATAATCCTAATCTGATTAAACACATAATCTACATCAAACATATACCAATATGAAATATCCATCTTCTGAATCAAAGCTGCAGAAATAATGTCCAATAACATTTGATAAGAATCATTTTGGTAGTCTTGTGACAGTATTCTTTTTTCTGCAGCTAAAGTCAAAGGTACTATTTTGATTTCTTTTGGTGAATTAGCATCGTATACATTCTAACCGAGTAATTTAACATTAACTTTCGGCAAGACCTCTTTAAACACGTCCATAAACTGTTCATCAGTAAGCATACACAATTAACCTCCTAATTTATTTTTCGTCTATTCGATAAATTTAATTGAAAATCTATTCGCCAGTTAAGTCATTAGATTTAACTTGACTGACTTGGCTCACTACATTTTTAACTTTATCTAAGATAGCAATCTTATCTAAATATGCATTTTTATCAATATTAAAAATTAGTCCATTAACTTTTGAAGAAGTTATATAACCAGAAACATCTAAATATGAAATTGAAAATTCCTTTAAAATTTTGTTAATCATTTCATTAACATTATGTTTTCCGAGATCTAAAGATAATTCTATTTGCATACGATATGAATTTGGACCAAAATCCCAAACAGCACAGCTATAATTTTTTTCAGATAAAGAAGCAAAAGTCTTATCTTTTTTAATAGATTTTATAGTATCAACTGAAATGTTATCTAAATTTAAATTATTTTCTTTTAGTAATTTATCAATCTTAGCAATTGCATATTTATTCATAGACCCACTAAGATATTTTACTATTGTTGATGGACGAACATTTAACTTCTTACTTACTTCTAAAATCTGATCATCAAATTCTTTTTTCATACATTCATACCTCCATTATATTTTTTAAAAATTAAATGCATTCTGTAGAACATTATTTGAAAAACGATAAGTAAACGAATATAGTATATCTTGTAGCCCTTTAATATTATTAAATTCTTCTAATGGCTCCAAGATCTGTTTTATGAAAAATGTAGGATAGTCTATAGATAAAATATTTTGGGATGTCAATTTGTCTAAATCTGATTCATTCAAACATATGACATTAGACACTTTAGAATATGTATTAATATTTTTATTTAATTTGACATAAAATAGAAATGGATTATCAGTGTTGTTAAACTTAACATGAAATACTTCTTGTGCAAATCTTAGTCCTTTTAGATGCTGTGGTTCTACTTTATAATCATCAAATTGTTTGTTAAAGCTCTTAATAATTCCTATTTGATTTAATGGTGCTTTTAATATTTGGTCATATGCTTTATTAAAATCGTCAAGAGAAATTGTGTTATGTATTATCTTATTTATTAAGTCATTTAAAATAACCTTTATTAAGCTTGGACTATCTTTACGTATAACATTCATTCCTCTAACATATGGTTTTTCAACTCCTTTTGAATCTGGATAGTCTAAACCATAATATCTTTTCTTAACATTACCAAAATATACATAATGTAGTATATGTTCAAGCTTAAATCCTAAGTATTTATGTAAATCTTGAGGCAGATCTGTTGAAATGTATCTCTTAGTATGATTATCATATATAGATGAATTTATTTCATCGTTTAAAGCGTTACCTTCGTCATTTGATTTTTTATCATCATCTTCTTGCGTTTTTAAAATGACAAACAAACTATCGGTGTCTCCATATTCTACTTCATATGATTTACTTTCCAAAGTTAATTTAGCATATTCTAACAATCGTCTAGCAAAAAATGTAATACTCTCAGCTATTCTTGGATCATACAAAATGAAATTCTGATATCCATTAGCACCATAAGTTGAATTCAGCACTAATTTTAGAGCCATATCAAATGTACTATATCTAATGTATTCTTGTGAAGATGGATCTACTTTTTTCTTCTTTGCTTTATATTCTGCTCTAAGGTCGTAGTATTGTTTTAAGAATGTAGTAAACACGCCCATTTTTACATTATGATGGTAAAATATATATCCTTTTTCATTAAGTTCATCACTATAGCCAGTTGATACATAATCAATCTTATTAGATGACAATAGTTCCAATGCATATTTGTAAATATCATCATAATGCTCAACATCTTGTAACTTCTTATGAGTTTTAACTTCTAAAAATTTTAAAACACCTTCATGCTTAAATTTTCTAAATTCTTCTTTGATATCATCATATGAGCATATTATAGTATCAGGTGAAATGTTGAATGTTACAGTTGACGTAGGATACATTGAATTTGCATCAATAACCATCACATTCTTAAGTAATCCAGATTTAAGTGGGTTTAAAACAATAGCACCTTGATAATTTTTGAACGGTCTAGTTGTTGGAATAATAGCTTTGTCTGAATTTAATATCAATGCAGATTCTACAATTTTTGAAGTATGTAAAATGTCTTTAAAAGAAACTCCAGTTAAATGATGAAGTAAAACTAACATCGGTAACAAATTGTAGTACTTATCAATTTTATAAACAAGTCTAACATCATTGATGTTATATTTCATAAAAAGTTTAAAGTTATGTTCATAATCATTGTCTAAATCTATCGTTATTTTATTACCTAAATTTAATTTAGATGCAACTGCATCTAACCCCATACTTGAAAACTTATCAATAGAATATGAATCAATTACTTCATTTAATCCTATAGAATATAAACCTTTGATATATGCAGTTACAGTACTATTATTTCCTTTTTTTACAAATATTGGAAGTTGTAAAGGTGATAAGAACTTTGTATCAATACCATTTTCTTCTAGTCTAGCTATTAAATATGGAAAATCATAAAAATTGGAGAACCACCCTATTAACAGAATAGGTTTATATTTTTGTAATAGTGAAATAAAGACCTTAAGCAGCATATATTCATTTTTAACATAAATGTAGTTGACAATATCTCCATCGTCAGTATCTTTCTCTATTCTATAAGAGTTCTCACTAACATCTGCAGTCTCTTCACTATGCCATGAAATAACATAATATTCTTTCTGAATCGAATCAAGAATAGAAATAGACACTATCGGCATTTTTGGATTTTCTACTTTATTAGTTCCATCTAAAGAATATTTTGTTTCAATATCCCAATACCATACTCTGTATTTTGATGCATCATCACTAAAACGAATATTATTATCTTTTAAATAGAATAAAGTATTAAAGTTGTAGTCAAATATTCTTTTTTTCAAAGATTCATTTAAATCATGGTATTTTTTAGGTATAAATTTATAAAAGACATTATTGTTAATGTCTTCTGCTTTATTTTCTATTGAGCCATATTGAAAGAGTTCCTCATCTGCTGAAGATATATAACCATACAATGGTGATTTTATCTTGTTAAAGTTATCTCCAACATGTTCAATCAAAACATCTCCAGATTGAATCAGATCTAATAACTCTTCCATTTAACCTCTCCTTATTATTAACTTTATGTTTCAACAACAACTGCATCTAGAATAGTAATTGGAATATAAACAGAATTATTAACAATTAAAACATTATCTTGTAAAATAGTTCTTAAAATTTTTAAACTTTCATTAAAACCAAATTCAGTATTTCCAATATATTCTATACCACAAATCAAAGTCTACAAACCGTCTAACTCTAATGTAAGTGAACTAAAGTCATCTAACAAAAATCCCTCATTATTTAATAAATATCCAGGATATTTTAAATCTAAATCATGTATACTATTAACCGTAAAATTATCATCCAACCTAAAGTTAAGTTTTATTTTATTCAAAATATCGTCTCCTTATAGTAACATAATAACTTCTGGTGGATGGAACGGGATTCGAACCCGCAACTAATGATTTTAGAGACCATCGCTTTCCCAATTAAGCTATCCACCCATATCTATTATAACACAAAAGTAATAGTGATGTAAATATAGCTTAATGGAAAAGTAAAACATTTTAAATATTAAAAAGGTATTTCTTCATTACCATCATTAGATATATCATCATTATCTTCATTTAAATCCAAAGAGTCATTATCTGTATTAATATTTTTGTTCTTATCACTGAAAATAGATGTAGAATTTAGTATATCACTTAAGTCATCATTTGAAGATAGCACTGATTCTCTAATAACAGGTTCTCTATATTTATTCAAAACCAATATTGCATTATTATACCATTCATTAACTAAAGCCTCTGCTGTAGCAACATTAATCTTAGTCGTAGTTATAAAATCATTAGATTCTAATAGCGTTTCTAATTTCTGAAGTTTTGTTGAGTCTGAAAAAATAGGAGCTTTATTACCTACTATAACATCTGAAACTGAACGATATGGGAAAACATTTGTATTATTAAATATGATTTTAATAGGTGCGCCTTCAGTTAAACTTGATATATCATCATTAATACCTTTACCTAAAATAATAGATAACAACTGTGTAGATTGTGGTTCAAAAAATACAAATTGATTTATTTTTTTAGACCCTTCAACAAAAGCAAAAAACTCAATAATCTTAACATTTTGAAGAATGGCTGTCCATTTTTCTTTTTTATTTGGTATAGAAAGTTTCAATAATTTATTTTGGACTTCGTCATATTTATCATCACTAAATAAAATATTACATATTTCACAATTTCCATCATCATGGTAATAATATTTGTTCATAATCTTATGATAATTATGAATTGCATACCAATTAGAAAATACTTTAGGCTTAACAACTCTACACACTAAAGAAGTCCCAGAAAATTTTTTCCAGTCAAATCTTTCAAATGGCAAATTTGAGTCGTCGAACCCAGAAAATCCAAACATCTTCTTTTTCTCATCCATAATAGATCTCCTCCTAATACTGAATTCAATTAAATTATATCTTCATACTATTAAAATTTCAGTATTAAAATTATTAAAGTTATGTTAATTATCATAGATGTATTTGTCTAAAAATTCAGAAACTAACTTATACCCTATCTTGAGAGTATACTTTGTTTCATACATATAATTTGTTTTATATTTAGAATATAATATAAGTATTACTCTCGCTAAATATTGATCATTGTTAGTAGTTCTAAAATTTGAAGTAAAAGCATTAACATTTTCAAAAAACACATTATCTTTTGATAAATCAAGTTCAAAAAACAAATACATAAATAAAAGTTTGTTTATAAACTAAAACTTATAAAATTTTTGAACTGATATCTTTTTCTCTTTTAAATCCGAATAAAGCTTTTTGTATATTTCTCCCAATTTGGATTTTACATCTGCAACTGAATAAGTATGTTCATCGTCAGGATAATCTAAAATAGAAGATTCACTAGAAGGAAAATTAAGGTCTATAGTTTCTGGGTCTAATGCATCTAACTGTATAAAACGGTACTTTGGCTCGATTAATGTAGAATACAAATATACTTGACTTGACCTTTTAGCAATAACCCAAAGTATATCTGAAATCCTAGGTCTAGAAACATCTATCTTCGGAACATACTAAAGTATAGAACTTATAGCATAATTAATTAAATCGTCTTTAACTGAATTCATACCGTCTGCAATGTTAGAATTAAAAAATAGAGCTCTATTACTCAAATGCTATACTTTCTTATTTATAGCATTATACGCTGCAAACTCTAATAGAGGATATAGATCATTTAAAATATTATTATACTTTCTGTTGTATTCAGACGGAGATAACTTATCTTGTTCTGACATTAACTATTGTAATTTAATTATCAGTCGTCTAGCTTTTTCTTGTGGAAATTCTTTATACGTCTGCATCTTGCATTACCTCTATAGGTTCAATAATAAAATTACTAGATAACTAATCATTCTTATACTCAAATAATTTAAAGTCATTCTATAATAAGTTATAAATTGAAGAACCAGAACAAGAACCTAAAGATATCATTGAAAGCATAAAATCATCTCCATATGCTTGCTCAATGTATAACCTAATATCATTCTACGCGGTTAGACCAGCAAATATTGCAATTAAATTAAATGAATCTGAATCTAATGGAGATTCTAAATCATAGATCTCTAAACTTTCATCTCCAAACAAGTGTATATCAGTATAAAAAACATAAGAATTAAGTTGTAAATCATGAAGTAAATAAGATTTAGTATTTTTATTTTTAAATACATTCCAAGTATAAGTAGAATTAAGATTAAGAATACGTTCCTTTAAATATTTGTCAAATAAAAACTATTTGTTAAAAACAAAAAAATGTTTCATAACATCACCTACGATTTATTATTTAATTTCACTGTGATCTGAATATTTAGTTATTAATATGTTTTTGTCTGCTAAAGCAATTAAGTTTTCATCTAAATTAGTATGTGAAATAATAAATGTCTGTATACCAAGAGAAGACGAAAAAGATTTTAATAGCTGCAATGCTACTTCCATAGAATATTGGTCAAGAGAACTAAAGACTTCGTCAAAAAATAAGAATAGAAGATTGTTTTTATATGTTGTGAAGAACAATGATATGAATGATAATATAAAAGCTATTTTAACTTGTGTCTTTTCTCCTTCACTTAAATTACTGATAGCTTTGCCATCTTTATATATCATGATCTCAGTATATTTAGATTTGTTTGACAAAGATATCTCAAATGAATTAAGACTTGGATCAAATATTTTTAAATAAGATAATACTTTAGATGACAACAAATTTAAATAGCGAGTTACTAGTTCAGATCTAATAAAACTTCTAGCACTAAAAATCTTTGACAAATATGAATACACAAAAACTTCTTCATCAACCTTACTCTTTTTTTCAGAAATTTCAGATATTTTTTTATTTAAGTCTAATAATTTAGCATCATTATCTATTTTCTGCTGATTTAACAATTCTTTAAGTTTTAGTATGTTTTTCTCAAATATCTTTATTTCATTATTGTTTTGACTGATCTTATATGTATTTCTGTCAATAGAATTTTTAATGTCTCTAAAAGATGAATTTAAATTATCTAATTTTTGCTTAAGTTCTTTAATTTCAGACATTATAGTTTCTATATCTTTTCTAAGTTGTTTTGAATTTTCATTTAACTTAGTTTTTATAGCTATAGGATCTATTGGTGAATCACAAACTGGACAATTCGTAGTATCATCATGTAATTCATTTAAAACTGAAATATTTAAAGATCCTTTATTTTTTAACTCAGTTATAAGATCATTTTTAGAATCTATGAGTTTAGACATAACATTTATGTTGTCTTGTAAAGGAGTTAATTGCTCAGAAAGAGATTTAATAGTATCATTAAGAGTAACATTTTCCGCTTTTTTGTTCTCAATGTTAGACTTCTCATTTTCAATTGCTTGCAATATTTTGTTATTTTCTAATCTATTGCTTTTATTTATCTCAGCAGTAATTTCATTCTTCTGTTCAGTTAACATATGTAATTGAGTATCATATTTTGATTTTTCTAAGTCCAAGTTTTTCATTGCTTCTCGTATAAAAGAATATATTGTATCTAATGTGTTAAAGTCTAACAATGATTCTATGAATTCTACTTTTTTAGATGAAGACAATGATATAAAATCAGTGTCAAATTGATTTGAGAAATTGATGATTTGTAAAAACGTATTAGCATTAGCAGAATTTAGCAAAAGTTTGTTTATATACAATTGCATATCCCTAAGACTATCAAAATTAACTATATTTGAATTATATTTCACTTTTAATGAAGTAGATTTTTTTGCTATAACTCTATGAACTTCTAATGTATTTTCTCCATCAACTACTTTTACATACACTTCGGCTTTGTCTGCTGAATAATTAATTATATCACGAAATGATTCACCAAATAAACCCCAAATGATACCTTGTATAAATGAAGTCTTGCCAGTTCCATTAGAAATATTATCAGCGAATGTTGTTTCTGCATTATTGCCAGTTATAATATATAAATTGGAATCATCAAAATTATATACAGCATCCTTAAAGATCAAAAAGTTCTTAAATATAACTTTAGATAGCCTAAACATCTTTTCCTCCATTGTGTTGTAAGAGTTATAAACTAGAATATTATATTTTGGAATATAATAATTGAAGTTCAGATATTATTTTGTTTCTGATATTTTCATCTGTAATAAGCTTATCGTTATTGATACTATCTAAAATCATCTTTTTAGAATCAATTGAATGAATATCTGTTAAATCAAAATTTGTTTTGTCCAAATTAAAAGCTGCTGCAGATTTAATGTTTGTCTCTATCTTTATCTTTTTAACATTCACATGTTTTTTAAGATCAGATATAAATGATGAATAATCATTAACATCATTCAATATAATTCTACAATTAACATTTGGATGAGAATTTAAAAATGAAGTATAGCTATTCTTGTAATTTTCATCATAAATTTTATCAGAATATAATGTTATGAAATATTCGTCTTGTTGCAATTCAATTGGTTCGATTTTGGTGTTATTTGATGTTATATCTAATATATAAGCATATCGCGGTTGTAAAGTAAATACCTCATCAAACAAAACTGCAGAGTCTTGAAAATTATGGTAAACTGCAGATCCTAAATAAACAACATTAGAAAACGATGAAAGTGAGTGTATGTGGCCTAAAAAGATGTATTTAAACTTAGAAAAGAAGTCTACGGTTTTGTCATAACTTATGGCGTTATAAGTTTTATACAAAGAATACGATTCTGGATACAATGCAAAATGGCCAAACAAAAAGTTCTCAGCATCAAAATTAACAATGTTAGAAGATTTGACATTGTTAATCATTGAATACAAAGATTGATTGTTCATAAATGACACAAAAAACAAGCCAACATTTAATGATGAAAAGTAATGATAATAAGAAGATGATATTATATCTATGTTTTTATCTGCAAAAATAGACAATAGTTGTTGATTTCTAGAAGTATCTTTTTGATCATGATTACCAGACAGTAATACAATATTTGTAAATTGAGAAAACCTTGAAAGCCTATCCTTTAAATACACAAGCACTGGTAAACTTAATGACAATACAGAATGAAACATATCTCCTAAAAATATAACTGAATCAACTTTATGGGCAGTTATAATATCTTGTATCTGATTAAAAATAAAATCATAGTGTTCAAATTCTTCTTCTATAGTATTATATTTCTTCTCACCTAAATGTAAGTCTGTAAATAATAATAATTTAATCGCGATCACTTCCTTCATTCAGGATTATCAATTAAAGAAAAATAAGAGTTTTTCTAACACTAAGAATGTTAGAAAAGACTCTTAGGGGTGAGATACATATTATTTAAGCTTACGTTTAATATCGTCTGGAGTTAATATCTTTTGACCTGAGTCTGCTTTTTCTTGTTGTTCTTTAAATTTCTTAAGGTTTTCAATAAATTCTGCTTGTATTTTATCAACTTTAGCTTGCATTTCTTCATCAGTAATTGAATTATGGTCTTTTAATACTTCAATTAAAGCATTAAGGGCTATAGACAGACTAATAATTTGGTTGTTAAGAGAATCTAAAGCTGGTGTTATAAGTGACAAAAGATCTTGTGTATTACCTACTGAAACTCCAGAAGAAAAAGGGTCTTTCTTGTTCTGATTATCCATTATATTATCCTCCTATTATAAAAGTTATCTTCCAATTAAAAAAAGTGATAAACATGATAATATCAACTATTTATATTATATCACAAATCTGTATCATTTAAATCTAAAGGTTCAAAAGAAGTATCTTCAGATTGTGGAGAAGCTCCTTTACTTTCCAATCTTTTCTTGTACTCTTCAGTAATTTCTGTATTTAAATCTGTAAAAGTCATTTTACTAAAATCTACTTTAAATAAGAATTCCTTTCTTGCTGGGCCATTTCTGTTTTTAGCAACAAACAGTCGTATTAATCCTTCTTTTATTTCATTATTAATAGCATTCAAAGTCAACAAAGAATCTGCAACTTGTATTTTACCATAAGACTCCGAAGAATTTGCTTCATCTGCAGTAAGTATCCTAAGTGATTCTCTATTCAATTGAGTAGCAGTAATAACTACACAATTAAGCATTTGGGCTAGAGACTTAAGGTCGTTTGCTATTTGCGTCAATTTAAATCTAACTTCATTGAATTTGTCATATGTAGTTAATAGATCTAAGTAGTCAACAATTATAACATCAGGATATACATTATCTGTTGTTAATAATGTTTTAACATAATTCATTATGTCGCTTTTTGATAGTGTATAAACTGGATATTCCTTCACGTATAGTTTACCTTTGTTAGTAAATAAGAATTTATTTAATTCTTGTGAAACTATCTCTTTATTGTCTAATACTGAAGATATCTTAACACTAGCAATATTTGAAAGATATCGTATCATTGTTTCTGAAATAGAATTCTCAAGGGTTAAATGATACACAACCTTATTTTGTTTCAAGAATTCTATACCTAAGTTTGTTAAAAACGCAGACTTACCTCTTCCACTTGCTCCTCCAACAACATATAACCTGCCGCTTTCAAATCCATTCTCATATATTTTACTGAACGATGGCCATGAAATTTTAATATTAGATGCATGAGCTTTTTCTTCATATAATCTATTAAAATCTTCTAGTTTCAGTTGTTTAAATTCTACATCATAGTCTGTTTTTGCTTGATATTCTTTTATCTGCGATTTGATTTGTTCTAATTTGTAGTCGGTATTAGAATTTGTAAGAAGGATATTGAACAAATTAGATACGTAATTATAAGTCTCAAATTTCTTTATTTTGTCTTCTAACAATTTAGCAAATATGTCTGGATCCAAAATATCTAATTTATTACTAGCATAGACGTCAAATCTTTTTTTCCACTCACTATCGTCAGTTAAAGCTAATTGTTCAAATATTGCATCCTTAGAATAACCTAAAAGCCGAAGTTTAAGTGCTGACATTAAAAACTTAGAATCTTGTTCTGGTAAACTATCTAAATTCAATAACATTTTAGAATCATAAACTTTTTTTAATAAAAACAAAACTTTTTCATGCTTAGAAGTTAAAAGATGGTACCAAAAAGCATCTATAAACGCAGGAGTAATAACATTAAAATTTAGATCAAAATTTCAAATTATCAGGTATTTTATTTTTGTAAATAACATTCAAATTGTCAAAGATCTATTGAACAAATGGATCTAATTTACTATCTAATTCTCCAGGTAAAAATCCGATATTGTCTTTATGGCTTACATGTGATGGTTTAATGATAAATGTAATATTGTCAAATTTGTCTTGTTTAACTAACTCTAAGCCAGAAAGTAAAGATAAAAGAGTCTTGCCAGACCCAGCTGCTCCAATAATAGTTACAAGTTTGGCTGCAGAATCAAATAAAGCATCTAGTACAAATTGTTGTTCAATATTCTTAGGTTTCAAAGATAATTCAAAATAGTGTTTACTCTTCAACTACTACAAAAGTTTTATCTTATTACCAACATGAACTGCAGCATTGTCATCAATCTTAACATATCTGTACTACTTCGTTTTAACATCAATTTCTCCTTTTTCAAACAACGTATTTTTCTGGGATTCAGTTAAATCTTCATCTACTTGTGGATCTAAAATCTGTTTAGCATCAAAATTTTGTTTTGAAGACATGACTTCGATATTAAGTGCTTTTGCTTTTATTCTCAAGTTAATATCATCTGTAACTAAAGTTAAATTGTTTTGTTTTGCTGTATTAAGTATTAAATCGTCGTTTGTAACATTAACAAAGTAATCTGAAACATGTTCTCTACAAGTTGGTATTATTTTGATCTTTGATAAGTTATTTTCTACAAATCTGTTTGCAGTTCTTGCACTATAACCCTAAGAGTGTTCATCATGCTATAATTTTGCTAGTTCTTCAATTACAAGCATTGGAATTTCGACATCAGTATCTTTTTGAAGTAACTCTGCCACAAACTATAAATTATGAAGTAGTACATTAGTATCTAACAGCACAAAACCATCTCCTATCAATAAGGGTATTTTGTGGTTCAAAAAATTTAATCTCCAGCTGGTCCATTTTTTGTTACATATTCTGCTTCAACGATATTAGACAGTAAAGAAAAATGTGATTCATAAACATGTAATGAGTTGACAAATAAAGTATGTTGACCTAAAGACAAAGAAGGATATGTTTCTTTAAGACTGTTATACATAAGTTGTATAACATAATGAAACCATGGAACATCATTAAAAAATCCATATATTGCATCTTGTGATCTCATACTAGTAATAGTATATAAAGTATCATTTCGAATGAAAAAGTGTTGAAAATTAGTACATATAAAATCGTGTGCACCTAAACTATTCCATTCATACTGTAACGATGGTCTTGTATATATAATAATCCCTTGTCTAGAGTATTTGTCTTGTTTTAATTTAGACAATACATTATCAAATTGACTAAAATTAGATCGACTAAAAACTAATAACCCATAATTAGAGTTAACTTCACAGTTCTTATCACAAATCTGAGACCAGACCTTTATATCTTTTAATTCTTCTACACTGTTAGATTTTGACTTATACCATGCTAATTCTCTTTCAATATATTTGCGTGGTGTTTTTCTTGCTGCAAAATCAACATATAAATCATTTGGATCTAATATAAGTATAGCACCTAAAGCTTCTATTGTCTTAGGTGTTACTTCATCATTGAAAAAGATATCTGGATATGTGTTTAAACGGTTAATAGCATTATACATCCGTTGTAAGTAATTAAATAAAGACTTAGCATTACTGTTCATCAAACTTACCTCCTTCTATAGTAGTAACAGAAATTAAATCTAAAAGAATCTTATTAATATCACTTGATGTAGCAGAATCCAAATATTTTAATATCTCAAAATATTCCATTAAGTTTGAAAATGATAAATATGGTAAAAGAAAATTAAAGTCGTATGAAATTGGAATTGAATAGTGCATTATGGATTCGAATATTCTAGCTGGAATAAAATGTTTTTGAGTATAAAGAGGTTTTGTAATATTTAAAGAATATGTAGAGTTTTTATAATTAGTATAAATTAAGCGTCTATTTGTACGTTTAATAAAATAAGTATTCTTAAATTTTGGATTTGTCTTTGAAACCACAATATACTTATGAGAGGTATCATAAGAAGGAACAGTATAAAAGAATTCTAATAGCATATCAGATTTACCTTGACCACTATTGTAATTAGAAGTATCAATATTACCGTAGTATAAAACATTGTTATTTTTCTCTTTTTTGTGGAATAGCATATATGACATAATAGTATTAGTATCTAGTTTTTTGATTGTAGTTACATTAGAAAACTGAGTTCTATCAATAGATAAATCAGTGTCAAGGATAATAAAATCAACATTACGAGATTTAGCAAAATCTAGCAATAATTCAAATTTTAAAGTATCAAACCACTTCTTAGAAAGAGTAGATTTATTCCTGAACCTAGCTTTTAAAATTATAAGATCATACTTATTATGTGAAACATTAAAAATGACATCATTAAGACTAATATTATATAC
>Ga0078972_1012927_pt1 | contig 14086 bp, 17 predicted proteins | sample YelNatPaOPGAMG01_FD_67568 | JGI IMG/M metagenome (GOLD analysis project Ga0078972, IMG submission 67568) | Hot spring thermophilic microbial communities from Obsidian Pool, Yellowstone National Park, USA - OP-RAMG-01 (SPADES assembly) (version 2) | ecosystem: Environmental > Aquatic > Thermal...
CTAATTCGGACGGCTCGTCGCTCGGGCGTTTTTTCCCTTTGGTTTCGCCCTCACTCCTCGCGGGGGTCGGAAAAGCGCGCTCTTTTCTTTTTTTTGCGTCCCTCAAGTCCTCTTTCTTGCGCGCTTTTCCTCCTTTTAAGCAAGCTGGCCCCATCGGGGGCGGGAGGGAGGCAAACCTACCCTTTTTTTTTCGCGCTTCCTGTCGCTCTCGCTGTCTGTCCTGCTTTTTTCCGCTTTACTGGTCGCTCTCAGAAAATAAAAAAAGAGGAGTTTCACTCCTCTTTTTTCTCCCAAAAAAAAATCATTTAAGAAAAGAAGTCAAAGTTTTCAAAATCGCCGTTTTTATTTTTCTTAATTCCCCCCTCCTAAAACCACCCCTCCCTTTATCCCTCCAAGCTCTTGACTTTTACACCTAATACCTTTTAAGATATTAGTAGGCTGGTTTCCTGATATTTTTTAATATCCGAATTGCGTTAGCAATTTGCCCGGGTCGCCAGCTTTTTTTATTGTCGGTTGCTGGCTGTTACACTGCCTCGACTTTTTTATTCTTGTCCACCGTTTTTTGATCCGGTAAGACAACTTCATATTTATTTTTTCCGTTCTCAAAAGATTTTTTTATTATCACTTCCTCCCCTTCTTTAATGGAGTCAAAGCTCATTGCAATCCTTGCCGCCGCGCTTTCAAACCATTTTATTTGTCCGTTAAGTTCAACCTTGTATCTGATTTTTGTTTTTCCCGGGTTGCGGTTATCGTCAACTTTTTGATAACCTCTGTAGATCACACGCACTTGATCGTTATCGGGTATTTTTAAGAACGGCGAGTTTTCTTGCGCCCAGTTTGATAGTTCACCCATTTTTTTTATTTCTCCAATCTATAAATAATCCTTAGTTCATTATTAACCGGTTTGTTGACAATTTTATTGCCAAAATAAACTAATAACACCATCATACCAATTATCTCAATTATTGCCAATAGTAAAAAAAATTTCTCAAATTTTGTCATTGTATCCTCAATATCTGAAACGGATAAATAATGTTAGGGTTCTTTATCTTATCTTGGTTTGCCTCGTAAATCTTCCGCCAAAACGCGCCGTTTTTGTAAAACTTCTCTGCTATTTTCCATAATGTATCACCCGGTCTAACAATGTAATTTCGGGGGACAATCGCCGGCGGCGCCGGCTCTATGTATTCCTCTGAAAAATAAGGTAAGGGGTTCGTCCAGCCCCTCATTCCCGGACAAGGGTTGTCATAAACTTTTATGCCAAAGTGTAAGTGGGGACCAGTGGCAAATCCTGTCATTCCCGAGTAGCCGATTGTGTCGCCCTTTTTGACCTCTTGCCCTAAAGTAGCAGTTATCTTGCTTAAGTGCCAATACTGACTCAATCCCCATTCGTGTAAGATATTTACTCCCATTCCGTCAGCGTCCGGGACCGAGTCCGAGTAGCAAACTTTTCCTTTATCGCAAGCTATTATCGGTGTTCCTTCTGGCATTGCAAAGTCTATGCCGTTGTGAGGATAGCCGTATTTTGAGACATACCACGCGGGGTTTTCTCCAAAGTAAAAGGAAATCGGGTAATCTCCTGTAAATGGTTTTCTAATTTTTACTTCCATATTTTTTTTCTTTTTTCTTTTTTTTAAGAGTTAGCAGGTATAAAGTGAAAACCCCGCCGCCTCTCCCATATCCATATTTCTTTTCTAAAATTGGCAGGCGCGGGAATTTTGTTTAATTCTGCTTTTATGTCCTCTACTTTTGGCACCTTGTTAAAAGGCACGTTTTTAATCTGCAAACCTATCATATCCGCCGCCCTAATTCCTATTAAATCAAAAGGCCCGCCGGATTTTGCGGACCTTATAACTAAAAATTGCCAGCCTTTCAAAATCTCAATTGCTTTTCTTTCTGCTCTATAACCGGCTTGATAATTGGCGTTCATTTTGGGCATTTTAATAATTCGCAAGGGCTTTCGGGCCAAATTGCGCACCTTTCGCAAGCAACTGCGTCTAATCTTTTATTGACAATCCAAAGAAGACTCAGAAGAAAAGCGAGGAGGAAAACAATCTTTATGATAGTTATACAAATCCTCATATGATATAATTCTCTCAAACTTTGATAGGTTTTGTCAAGAGGCAATTTAGCCTCGTTTGTTGACTATCTTCAATGACTTAATCCCTGTCAAGTCCAGAAGCTCGCGGAGTCTTGAAATATCCGGCGTCTTTTTAATAATTGTTATTTCTCCTAACCTTTCGTCATATTCTATAACCCCTTTTCCCTTCAAGCTCCCTATAAGCGCGTTTATCTCGTCTAAATTGCGGACTAACTCCTCCCGTTGCTCGACCGTAAGACTGTCCCAGAACGCCTGTAATGCCCCTAAAACGTCGTTTTTTCCTTTTGCCATATAAAGTATCGTCTAAACTAAACTTTAAGATTTTTTATGATTTCTTCGGGGTCGTATCCAAAATTATCTAAAGTAATTTTTTCCGGCACGTTCCCGTTGAAAGGAATCTTGAATTTTTCTTGTCCTGGCTCCCCGCCCCATTTTGACCGGTAATATTCCCGATTGGCTGAGTAGCGCGCGTCTAAATACTCCCTGAATTCCTTGTCCATAATCCTTGTTCGAGACCCAAAATGAAAATATAATGCCTTGTGAACTTTAAGCGCCTTCAATCCTTCAAGCCTCATTCGGTAGTGGTAATCGTTGTCCTCAAAGTATGCCGGGTAAAACGCCTCATCGAACAACCCTACCTTTTCGATGACTCGTCTGTTGACCGCGAAGCAGGAAAAATCCGGCGCCTCAGTAAGTGTTTTATCCTCGGGGATTTTTAACTCAAAAAAGTTTTTTTCGTCCGGCATTTTATCGGAAACGTTAAATGCCGACGTCAGCCCGACGTCGCTTTTTTTCAAAACTTCGAGCATTAAGTCTAAAGTTTGCGGAAGAAGCAATATATCGTTGTTAAGAATAAAAATATAGTCCACGCCCAAGACTTCAAGTCCAAATTGAATTCCGTAATTCCAAGACCCTGATACCCCGAGATTTTGCTTTGCCTCAAAAAGAAAAAAGTTCGGGGTTTTAATGTTAGCTCTTAGCCACTCTCGCGTCCCGTCTACCGAGCCGTTGTCTATAATCATTGTTCCAAAAGGCTCAGCGAGCGCCAAACAATTTAATGTTTGTTTAGTGTATTCCAAACAATTTAATGTTGGTATGACAAGAAGCGCCTTTAATTTTCCTTTAATTTTTCCCATATGTTTTACCTTCAAATATAATTTTCCCTTCTACCATTTTATAACTTTTCTTTTGACCATACCAACGATAGGCAAACCCGTCATCGTGGAAGTGCCAACCTGAAGCGCCCAAGTGAAGGCGCGGCTTTATGTTTAATTCCTTGCGGATTTTAAGCTGTATAAATTCGTCGTCTCCGGTGAAGCGAAAAGGAATAGTGTTAGGCCCTCTATATCCTGTATAATCAACCTCATTAAAAATACTGCTTGCCATAAGAAGTATTCCACCGCTGACACAATCCGCGTCAACCACCCCTGAACCTGTAGTGTAATTTAAGGGTATTCGCTCCAGTCGGGGATAATCTCTGTAAAAATGCCCTATTATTTTTGTCGCGTCCCCTCTCGCGGCGTGAACGCCCCCTATAAGCGGCGCGCCGGCTGAAAGCAGTTTTTCAATCACGTCAACGTCCGGCAAGACGTCCACGTCAAAAAACATAATTGCGTCGTAATGTCCTTTTCGGGCGTAGTGTATCCCGTAGTTTCTGATTGCCGCCGCGATTTCTTCGCCAGTTTCTAAGTTTGAAAGCCCTTTAATCTTTTCGTCATCTACCCATAAAAGCTCTTTTTCCTTGTATGTCAAATCGTTAAACGCCCTCGGCCACAACGGCAAACACCAGTATTTCATTTCTGTATAACCGACAACAACTAAAACTTTATTCATTTCATTATTTCAAGAATTTTTTTAAGTCTTTCGTCGTAATTATGATGTCTCCGGATATAAATACTCCCTTCCCTTGCTATCTTTTCGCGCTCTTTTTCGTGTTCTAAATAGTAAGCAATTTTTTGGTCCAAATCTTCCCAATCTCTGAAACTGACATAATGTATACCCTCTTTCGCAAATTCGTTTTGCGCCGGCAGGTAGTCCGTTATTAACATTCTCCCGATTGCCATTGCTTCAAAAAAACGCATATTCACGTCTTGGTTCATCGAACAATTAAACGCGATCTTGCAACGACTCAGCGCCTCTGAAAAGGGCAACCCGGGTTCTGTGGTCGTTCGCAAGAGTTTGTACTTTGCGCCTATGGAGTCAAGCAGGCGCCGCCTTCGCGGATAAGTATCATTTCCTATAAATCCCACGTCATAGAGCTGTTCTACTCCTTCTATTCTGTGGTGGACTGTTGGGTCGCAGGCGTGCGGCAGGTAATAAGTTTTTTCTTTAGGGTAAAACTCCATAAAAGGGGATTGAGCAATAAAAACATAATCTACAAGCTCGTATATTTCCGTTTTTCGGCCTTGTATTAAATGACAATCACCCTCCCAGTAAGCACTCTTGACGCCTTTTGCCGTGATTATACGGGCGCACGGCATAAAGTTTAATATCAAATCTGCCTCTTCCGGCTTTATCTGTCCAAGCCTAAACCCCTGTAAGCCTTCCTGTCGTTTTATAGCTTGCTCAAAATACCAAGCGGTTGTTTGAGGGGCGTATTGGTATTCGTAGTTAATCAATATTTTCTTCATTTTTCTTAAACCTCCCTTTTTTTAATTCTTTCGGCAATTTTTTTTGCTTCAAACCTCCTTTTGTTTTCCTCAAAATAACATAAAACGACCAATTCCCAAGCGCCACCCCGTAATCCATTATTTCAAAACCGTATTTTGTTTTTTTTCTAATCCATCGCAAAAATGACTTTTGGTTGTGTTCAAAAAAGTGTTTATTGTAGGGGTCCTCGCGGAGGCCCGGATTATCTGTTTCGCTTCTTTGCTTTTTTGTGTAATCTACGTCCGGGTGGACGATAGCAATAATACCTCCAACGCGGACAATTCTTAACCACTCTTTGAGCTCCTTGTCGGGGTCCGGCAGATGTTCGAAGGCGTGTATTCCATACGCGAAGTCAAATTCGCCGTCCTTAAAGGGTGTTTTGTCGCTTGAGGCGCAAACTTGAGGCTCTTTCTTCGGGTCAATGTCAAGCCTGACAACGTCCTTATTTATCGAACGCGTGCCGCAACATAAGTCAACGCCCTTGCCGTCCAAATAAGGCAGTATCTTTGAGACTTCGGTATTCCACCAGTCGTCCGTGGGGTCGGGATAATAAGTAATCTTAGTCATTAAGAGTTCGGGCCATAAAAAGCCCGCCTTTCATTTTTTCCTACCCAACTTGTTTTTGTATATGTCCTCAAGTCTTAATTTAATCGGATAAGAAATCGAGCGCCAGTTAAACTTAGAACGAATAATCTCACTCGTTTTTAATGCTTTCTCTTTTTCTTCGGCTCGGTGTTCGTATACGTAGCGCATAGTCTCCATAAGGTGGGGAATACTCGGCTCAGCCCAATGGTTGCCTTGTAAATAAATGTATGGTGTGTCGCAAACTGTTTTTTGATATCTTAAAAAGTGGACTCCACCGTATGGTTCGCCGTTCTCATCTCTTAGTGTCTCATTTAATGCTCCGTAGCCTGTCGTAATCACCGGAATACCGCAGGCAAGCGCCTCAAATGCCGGCAAACCCCAAGCCTCGCCTCTTGTCGGGAATACAAGCGCGTCGGCTCCGGTATAAAGGCAACCCAACTGCTCTTTAGGTAAATTCTCTTCTTTAACATAAACTTTGGCGCCGTTTTTATTGTCCTTAATTTTCTTTAATTCGTCAGGGATTGACTTTGTAAGCCCAAGATTGATTGTCTTTATGATAAGGCAAACGTCCTCACCTTTCTTAAATTCGTTCTGAAAAGCAGTTATTAAATTAGGAAGGTTTTTTCTCGGGTCCCAAGCGGCGTTACAGAGGAACTTAAATCCCTCTTTTATTCCCCATTGCGCAGGCGCCATTTCTGGGTTGAAGTAATCGGGATCAATTCCTTGACCTATCACGTAGATTGGCACGTTGACGCCGGCGTGTCTAAACTTTTCGCGGTCCCAGTTTGTCGGAACCCAAATCTCGTCCATATTGTTGCACTCTGAAACCCAGCTTTCGGGCACCCAGTCCCCTTCAAATTCACAATGTCCGATTTTGTATAAACCGGAGTTTTTGTTAAAATATGGAGCTTGCGCCCAGATGACTTGAGGCATTTCTAAATCCCCGTGGTCCTCGCATAATGTGTCTATAAGTTGATCTTCGGACAACCCCTCCTCCTCGTTCGTCCCCTTCAAAAAATTGTAGCAAACCCGGACTCCGTTTTCCGTAAGCCCGCGCATATAGCCTCGCGCCACCATTGAAAAGCCTGAGGGTATTGCCACACCCGTATGGTATAAGACGGGGAGGCTGTATCGGGCGTCTATCTCTGCGCTCCATTCCTTCTTAAATTTTTGATAATCTCTCTGAAATCTTACGCTGTAATCACTTTCAAAATTCGGCTCGTCTATAGGCCCTTTATACTGCACTATCAAATCAGGAGTAGCATAAATCTTAAATCCAAGTTTTTGCGCCCTTAGGCAGTAATCGGCGTCAACAAAGGGGTTTGTGCCTATATTTTCCGGTAGAGGAAGTTTTTTAATTAAATCCTTTTTAATAATTCCGCAGATAAAATGGGTTGCCTCCACTTCGCGGGTTTTTCCGTATTGGCCGAAGTATTCCTCTCCCATTCCGTAAGGTGCGGGGATATAAAGTCTCGGAGTAATAAAACAGCCGTGAACAAAAATTTTATTGTCCGGGGTTAAAGCAAGAGCGGAGACGGCGCCGCATTTAGGAAGATTTTTGGAAACACTGTAAAGGGTCTCAATCCAGCCCGCCATATGTCCAATTGTGTTCCAGTTGACAACGATAACGTCGCCGGATTCAAGAGGTATAGTTTTAACCATTTGATTTTTTGAAAACACGCGGCATAAATACCGGTTGTTTTCTCAACTCTTCAAGTATTAGGACGGATTAGGAATACCCTTGTATATGAAGGTTCCCGTTGCGTCGTCGTAGTTCAACGCTACGAATTGGCGCATAAATCGGTTAAACCCGGAAACAGGGGGTTTTTCCGCTTCGCCGTATGTGTTCCACCAAACCTTTGCAGAGGCGGAGACATACGAACCCTTAGTGAAGTACAGAACTCCCATCGTCAGGGTTTGTCTAATACCGGTCTGGTAGTCACTCTTTGGGTTATAAGGTGTTACCCTAAGCCTTACGTAGTATCTACCTTTCCATTGAGAGAAAACAAGAGTGTCGCCTAATGTTTGAGACGCAGAAAGCGACATCAATGGACCGATAACTCGCGGCATGTTTTTTTATCTCCTTTCTACCACCTGCTATTTTTTTAAGAATCGTCAAAACCGGTGGTCGTTTGACTTTCTTTTTTAACTATAAGCGTTTCAATACCCTTTTGTCAATCACCACTTTAACACCGCTTTATTTCCGCTTTCTTTTTACTCTACGTACACCACGCCACCAAATGCAACCGTTGCCGGGTTTGTACTCCAAGTCGGACAAACCATCTTTATTTCAAAATAATCACCTTGAGAGACAGCAATGGACAAACCCGTATTACTCCAAACCCTCGGGTTTGCAGTTGAAGAGAGAGATTGTATTAAATAATCCGTAGTATTGTTTAACCTAATGTATGCGCTCCACTCCTCGTTTGTTCCTACTGTTCCGGCTCGAGCTACAATATAGGCAACTTTAATTGTACCCGCTTTAGGAATATAGACGCGAGCAAGATTTGCCGTAGTTTGTGGAGCAAGTGCGGATAAAGAGCCAAAATAGTATGTCGCCGCGTCGGTAGGGGAAGAAAGGGCCGCCGCCACTAAGTTCATTGTATAGCCATTACCGCTTGCTCCACCTCCGCCCAGTTCGAGCCAGCCGGCAATGTTGCGGGCAAAGAATTTATCTAAAACCGAGTGATAGAAAGCCGCGCCGTATGGAAAGCCTGAAGGATAATCGGCCAAAGCGCGCAGTTTTTGCACCCCTTGAAATCTGTCGGACGAAATGTAAGCGTCCGGCGAGGCGTCGTCTGAAGCATCTTTTTTTAATGGTCCCCAGTATATAATCATTGGTTTATGAGCGTTAAGATAAAAAGATAAATACTTATGATACCCATATAATCTTTTTTGCTCCCCTTTTATGTTATACCATTCTTTGACGGCGTTGTCTAATGTTTGCCAGCTTTTAACGGCGTCATACAAGAGCATTTTTTGCCCTTGTTGTTCACTCGTGTATCTTTGCGTTGGCTCATATATTCTGTCTATTCTCCTGCCATACCAGTACTCTTTGAAAACACAAATTGGGTCCAACTTACCGCGAACTTTAATTCCAATGAGTTGATAATATATGGCGTACTCATATTTTTTGTCTTTGAAATCGGACATATTCTCATACCCAGCACCTATTTACTCCGTCGGGAGTCTTAAGCGGGATATACCCCGCGAGCATATTCTTAATAAATTGACTCATAAAGCAGTGATAGCCTGAGGGTTGCGTCGGGTCGGCCGGTATCCCCGGAAGCACCGGTAAATTTTCCTGCTGGTAGGCAAAAAGAACAACGGTTATTGTCGTGTAGCTATCCCCTTGGTCTGTCTGCCAGTCATAAATTGAGTATGAGGTTGGCATTGTCGGCGTTTTGTCAAAAAACTGTGTGGTGGGTGTACTTGATGTAATCTGAAAATTGGAGCCTGTGATTGCCGCGTTTGCCGTGTGATCAAACATTCGGTAGTTTATCGGGTAAGAAACAAACATACCCATATAAACCCCTTCTCTAAAGGCGTATGAAAGCCCATCGGGTCCGGTAATCTTGCTGGGGTCAAAAGGCATTCCACCTTCAATGTCGGCGAAGGTTCCGCTTGTGTATGCCGCCCCCCAACGGATGTTCCTAATCAACGCGGCCGTTTTATTAAATCCTTGAATCTTAACTCTTATACCTGTGTATAACTCTGTTGTGTATTTTCCACCGACCCCGTTTGTTACTTCTGCCTTGTAATAATGAGTCGGGTCTATCGTAAGCTCCCCGCTTATTGCTCGGGTGAATGTCGTTTCTGTAGTAGTTACTGTACTTCCCGAGACCACCTCGCCTGCTGTGACGTCGTAAAGTCTGGCGATTGCTTGACCTCCCGCTGTCGTGTAAAAATACGCTTCAAAATAGACTTTGACTATTCCGTCGCATTTGTCTACTGGTATGACATACTGCGCTGTTGTAAGGTTGTACGCTATCGCTTCAAAATATGCAGTTTTTCTGCTTGCGGTGGCGTCGTCTTGCTCAACGCTTAAAGTTTCAACTTGGCTTTCAATATACCCGCTCCCGCTTGTTCTTTTCCCCTGTACAATGATTTGTTTTACCCCTGCCGTCATTAACACGTCTTTGAGGTCGCTTGTTTCGTAAAGGACCGGGTATTGGCTTGAGATGTCAAAAGTCGCCAATACTTGATCGTTTGTTTTATCATAAAAACGGATTTGTCCTGCTGAAGCAGAGTTTGACCAACCCCCAAAAAACCTGATGTAAATTGCCTGAACGCCTGTATATTCTGAGGGATCAAAAAAAATTGTGCTTTGTCCGTCCTCGAAGTCTGCTGTCTCAAAGAGCGAGGTTTTGAAACCCATTCGGTTGTTTTGAACGATTTTCATTTTAAGTTATAAACTCGTTCCAAGCGGTAATGTAAGCCGCCGGTAGAGTATGCCAGTAATAAATACCAAGTTGAATATATTCTCTTATGCCAAGTTGCGCGGTTGTTTTCGGGTCATAGGGAGTTTTCGGTATAAATACCGCAGTTCCTGAACGGCGCCCCTGATAGGTAAGAGTCCTACCAAGTGTGCCGCGAGCGTCAAGGCTCATCAATGGACCTAATACTTTTGCCATTTGTTTTACCTCAAAACATCATTGGACGTCCGGCACGTCCTCGTTTTCGGCTCCGGTTAAGAGTTCGGGCTTTTCCCTTTTCGAGCAATTTTTGGACCGATTAAGAGTTCGAGCCTCTTTTCGGTCTATTTGCTTTTTCTCTTTTTTGATACTGCTTCCGTTGACAAGCAACGACTTAAGAACCGCGCTTCCGGTATAGCCGCCCATTAAAGCCGTAAAAAAACTACCATCTACTACGTAACCAATAAACGCGCCGACGAGGGCGCCACCTATAAAACCTAAATAAAGTTTCTTATCTTGAACAAAAGGCAAGGCGAGCGTGTTATCGGCAATGCAATCTTTTGCCAAAGCGCCAAGCGCGCCCGCAAGAAGTAAATCAAGACTTTCGCCTATCGGCAAATGTTGAATGGTCATCGGGTCTGTCATATTTTAATTCTATTATAGGCAAATACTAATTTCAATTACAAGGCTTCATTTTGCGGATAAATTGTTTCAAGCAACGCGCCCGCCGGATATTTTACTAATAACCAACGTTTCTCTACTTGCTCGCAATTCTCATCTCTGGTGATAATGCCGCTTGCCGTTTCCACAAAAAGGTCATCAAACCAAAAGTCGCCTTTAACAGCGTGTGAACAAATCTGCAAATGCCACTCACCGGTTAAATTTTTATGTTCTGTAATTTCTTCTGAATAACTGGACCAAGACGAGCTAAGAGGTAAGTTTATCTCAGTAATATCATACTGTAATATTCCACTTTCTAAATACTCATAAATGAAATTTACTTTTAAGAATCCGCCATTGGCAGGATCTTCTGTTAAGTCTGTTTTTGCTCTTAACCTAAGATATGCTGGAAAAGTAAAAACGTTGGTGTTCTCTTGCTTGAGTTCGCATTCTCCGGCGCCTTCGTCTATATGCAAGTGGCCGACCAAATACTGGTGATAAATAGAAGGAGTGGCATTGCCATCGATTGAGTTCTTTATTCTATATGCCTTGTCTTGAGTAAAAAGATTATATCCATCGAGACCGCATACCTCGCCGGCTGTTACCCAAGCCGCCCGCTCGTCGTCTGTTAGATTATTCCACGCGTCCGCAATAAGACCTATTAAAGAGTTATCTAATAATGTCTGTTTTTCCTCGCGGCTGTATTTTGTCCTCTGCTTTGTTACCGCGCTTCTTTGAAGCATATAATAGCGCTTCAACGCTTCCTTGTCTTTATCTAAAAGACCGCCGCCAATTGTAGTATATGAAACAATAGCCATAATTAACCCCACAATCTGTTAAAGTATTCAATCATAAGACGCGCTACCTCAACTGAGTCAATTTTCACTGAAACCTCTTCATTGCAAGTCAACGACCGAGTGCTGATATTATGACTGCCTATAAAAGAATAACGATTGTCTATGACCCAAAGTTTGGTATGTAAAAGAGTTCCGGCCTTTAAGTGCTTGACCAAGCAACCATACTCGCCTAATTTGTCACCCGAGACGCGATTTATAACAGATAAATGCCGGCGCGGGCTTTCTTGATTTAAGATAACACTCACGGCAACATTTCGTAAACGGGCGCGCCTTATGGCATCGCCTAACATTTGAATTTTTGAAAAACGTTCGTGTATATTCCATTTCCATTGATATTGAATTGAGTAAATAGAAAGAGTGGCGCTTTCAATAGTTTTAATCAATTCGTCATAAAAATAATTGCCAAAAAGAGGAGTGACACCAGAAGGAATAATCAAAGAATAAGCATCATCTATATTTCCCATACTTAAATAACAATATCACAACCGCTTTTTTGTTTCAAAAAAATTTGCTTTTTGATAATCTTAAAATATATGAATTTTTGGAAAGACCAATTTGATGAAAGCAAGTATTCCGGACTTAGCAAGGTTAATTGTTCACTCTGTAAGAATAAAATACTAACAAAAGCTCAATTAAAATATAGTCTCAAATACTTCAATAAACCACTTTGCCTTGCCTGTCAACGCTTAGAAAAATACCTTGCAACTCATTGACCCACCGCTCGCTCGCTTCGCTCGCTCGCTACCTAATACAAAAAATATAGTCTAAAACAATAACTACAACACACCCCAACCGCCACCTCAACTCCATCGCCCCCGCCTTTTGTCAGCCTCGCCGTCGCTTAAAGACTGCTCGTTTCCTCGCAGACTTTACACCACCGCTTCGCGGTGGTGACGCTTGCCTCGCTTCGCTCGGCACGGCTCGGCTCACAAACCACCGCCTACGGCGGTGGACGGCGGGGGCTACCGCAGTTCGGCTCGGGGATTTTGCTTCGCTCGCTTTAACATTTGCCTTCGGCAACAGTTAAATAAGTCGCTTGTAGCGACTTATTCGCTCGTTAATAGGTTGCTTCGCAACCTATTAACAAAATCCCCTCGCCTAACAACCAACCTCTGCCTTAACCCCGTCTCAACCCCAACCTCAAAATCCGCAACCCAACCGCAGTAAACTAATTCCGTTAGTCCGCTTCGCTTCTCAACCCCAACCTCAAAATCCGCAACCCAACCGCAGTAAACTAATTCCGTTAGTCCGCTTCGCTTCTCAACCCCAACCTCTGAAACCGCAAATAAAGTCTGAAACCTAATTCGGACGTTTTGAAACCGCAATCAAGACCTTTGCGCGCAAGGTAGCTCGGCTCGCTTCGCTCGCCTCGCTTACAATAGTCCGCTTCGCGGACGCTCGCATTGCTCGCTGGCGCGCATTTATGCCCCTTCGCTCGCCGCTCGCTCCCTTCTTGCCGCTCGCGCCCCTCGCTTCGCTCGGGGAGTGCCTGACCTCGCTTCGGGGCAAGCTACGCGGCGGCGTTTCCTCCAGCCGCTTTTCCCCCCGTAGACCCCCCTTTTTGGCAAACCTCTTTCCAGCAAGGTATCGCTTTATACGGGGGGAAAAAGCTCTTTGGAGGAAACTTGCCTAAAAAAAGGCGCGATATTTTTTATGCCTTTTTTTCCGCGTTACGCTGACGCTCGGGCACAAGGTGCTCCGCCCTGTGCCCTCGCTTACTCGGGCGCCTTCGCGGAGCTTCAATTTCTCCGCTTCGGCGCCCTCCGTCCCGTTAGTCTTTTTTGTTTCTCAACCTTTGTTCGAGGGGCGCCCCGCTTTTCGCGGGGCTTACCTCGCGCGCCTTTTTTTCCGCGAGCTTGTTAACACTTCAAGCCTCTTTTTCCTCGAACCTGATAAAACTTCGAAAGTCGCTCTTTTTCTGCCTCTCAAGCTCCCGGCGGAAATTCTACGGAAATTCCTCGGCCAACCGACGGCATTTGCCAATAGCAAATGGACCAGCCAGCCGGTTATTAAAAAAGTCAAGTTGTATTTATCCCACCCACCCAAAAAAAAAGGTAGGCTGACCCCCGCTTTGGGCGAGAGGGCGCCCTAGGGGGCGCCTCGCCTTAGTTCGGGGTTAATTTCGGGCGGCACGTAGTCTCTTCCTCGCCTCGCGCGATTTTTGTTCGCTTCGCGCGCGCTCGGCTCTCCGCTTTACTGTTTTTGTTCCGCCTGCCGTCGCGGGGGTGTGCCTCTCCCCCCCTCCCTCGCGCGCACTCTTGTGGTGCTCGCTTCGCTCGCCGTTTTTTTTAGCGCTCTCGGGCTTCTCCCCCCCGCAGGCGCTTCGCTGGCGTGGGGGGCCCCCCGCCCTATTTTTACCCCTGTCGTGGTGTTCTAAACGGCTCCTCGCTCCTCGCTTCGCTCGTCGCTCCGTCGCGACTAATTCGGACGGCTCGTCGCTCGGGCGTTTTTTTCCTTTGTTTTCGCCCTCGCTCCTCGCGTGGGTCGGAAAAGCGCGCACTTTTCTTTTTTTTGCGTCCCACAAGTCTTTTGTCTTGCGCGCTTTTCCTCCTTTTTGGCCGGCTGGTCCCGGCGGGGGCGGGGGGGAGGCAGGCCTACCTTTTTTTTTTGGCGCTACCTTTCGCTCTCTTAGTCTGTCCCTTTATTTTTCGCTTTACTGGTCGCTCTCGGAAAATAAAAAAAGAGGGGTTTCACCCCTCTTTAATCTCCCCAAAAAAAATCCTTTAAGAAAAGAAGTCAAATTTTTCAAAATCGCCGTTTTTATTTTTCTTAATTCCCCCCTCCTAAAACCACCCCTCCCTTTATCCCTCCAAGCTCTT
>Ga0078972_1012930_pt1 | contig 14081 bp, 9 predicted proteins | sample YelNatPaOPGAMG01_FD_67568 | JGI IMG/M metagenome (GOLD analysis project Ga0078972, IMG submission 67568) | Hot spring thermophilic microbial communities from Obsidian Pool, Yellowstone National Park, USA - OP-RAMG-01 (SPADES assembly) (version 2) | ecosystem: Environmental > Aquatic > Thermal...
GATCGATGATATCATCATGGATAAGCAAAAATATATGGGTGAGTTCAATACTCATCGAGGCTTCCACGATTTTTTCGTCATCCTGCCAGCTTGCCCGCCGAAGCTTTGGCGAAGGCTGGGCCGCCCGATAACCCCAATGCATAAAAGCCGCTCGCAGCCGTTTCCCGCCAGCCAAAATCATCTCACGAATACTCTTCACCACTCCTTTGGCTGAAGGACCAAAATCTCTCATCTCCTTGAGCTTTTGGGAAAAATACCGAGCCAGCTCTTTATCAACAATTTTTTTATAATTTTGAAGTTCAACTTTGGCGTCCACTAAAATTTTTCTTTAATAATTTTCTGCTAAAATCTATCCTAAAACGCTAAAAAACTTATTCTTATAATAAAGCCAATCCCCGATATTGACAAGGCAAACAAAAAAAGAGAAAATAAAAAGAGAAGAGTGGTTCTTTAAATCAAAAATCTTGGAGGGAAAAATGATAAAACCCCAGATCCCGCGTTGCCGTTGTGGCAACGCAATCAATCTTTACTTTTTAGGTAATGGAAATTATTTTTTTTGTCCCTGTGGCAGGAAAATAAAAATAACATTCAGAATAATTAACTCCCAGAAAGCCTGGGACAAGTATAGACCAATTCATCACCCCTCCTTAATCTCATAGAATTTTACTGAAAAGCATATTTTTCCCGTCTTTTCTTTAAACCTATCGAAAAGGCGGGTATTTTTTGCCAAATTTTAATCGTAGAGGTTTAACCTCTACGATTTTATTTTCCGCAAAACTTCTTCCCATCTTAATTCTTCCTTCGAAGTTGGATCTTGAAAAACTACTTTCTTGTCTTGCTCAATCACTTCTTCTATCCATTTTGACAAATCTGTGTCACTCAAATTTCTCACCATTTGCTCTGCCTGAAGAGCGCTCTCCATCGCCGAAAGAAATCTGACTTCAGCTAAAGATAAATGAATACCTTGATCTAAAAAACCTCTTTGCCTTCTCTTATCTTCCTCCAAAAAAACATCTTGACTGCTCCGAAGAGCCAGTATTTTTTGAATTCCTTTGGCATCGGCTAGGGCTTTCATATCAGCCGCGAGAAGCGCCTGAGAAATTTTTCCTTCTGCTTGAGGGTGATGAATTTCCGAAAAACCTTTTTTTCTCAAATCCGTATTTACTTTTCTTAGCGTCTTTTCCATAAAACCCGGATGGGGTCCCATATGCTCTAAAATGGCTTTTTCTACCCAGCGGCGCAAATCCTCGAAACTGCCTTTTTCAGTGCCAACTTTTTCCAAATATTCATCCGTTAGTATTTCCGGAACTTCCGCTGCTGCCATTTGATGATGGTTAACCAAGACATAATTGGGAATATCGGCGTATTCCTTAGGAGACGGATCTGCTTTTGCCAAATCGTGCAAAATAGCCGCTATTTCTACCGCTCTTCTTTCCTGCAGGCTAAAATTTTTCAAAAAAGATATTTCAATAACCCCTTCCAAAACATCCTCAGTATGAGCCAAAAATTCTTGCTTCACTTTTTCATTGGGAAGATTTTCATATCGTTTTTTTACAACTTCAAAAAGATCCGCAAATATTTTTCTTGCTTCCGTTTTTTCACGCGCGATAAGCTCCTGAACATCTTTTTTATTTTCCTCTTTTTCCAGCGCCATATCTTTTGTAGAGGTTTAACCTCTACGATAATACCAAAGTACACCACCTACTCAATAGTTGGAACCAAGTTATCACATAATTAAAGCAGTGGCAAGAATTAAGAGAAGTATTGAAGCAAGATTATAGTTTCGCTATTAGCCCTTTCTAGGCGGCTTTCAGGGGCAATACGGGCGTCCCTGCCGAATGGCAGGGCATGAGCCTTGCTCAAGGTGTAGCGAAGCGAGCACGCCCGTATAACGCCTTTCTGCACGCTCGATGCGAAAGAAAGGCTTTCCCCCTTCAAAGGGGGCAGGGGGTTGTATAAAAAGTGCGAAAACAAATGTCGTTTGTTTTCGCTTTCCTTTAAGTAAAAATGTTTCCTATAGGATGTAAATGAATTGACGCATCGGGATTAAGGTCTATATAAAACGACATTTGCATACCTATCGACTTCCCTATATTTTATAGGATTAAAGCTTTTATCACTTCTGTCTTCAGGTCTTCCCGATTCATTATAAAGAATTAAAGCGCTCTTATCCTTTATTAAATCGTCATAATTTTCTGTTCTCTTTAGACTATTTCCCATTGCCGACCAGTGAGAAGAATCATATTGAGGCCAATCTATGTTGTATAAAATGATTTTATCCGCTCCAAAATAATACTTGGCAATCACATAATCAAATGAGTTGAGTATATAGATATTGTTATTTTTGTATTTATCAATATTTTTTAAAAGTGCATTATAGCCAGTTGAGTTCCCAGTAGGAATGATACTAAAAAGTAAAATAATATAAAGAGCTAGGAAAGAAAATAAATATAAAGGTCTTAGCCTTGATAGCCAAACACCAATAAGAATAAAAATAAAGAAAGAAGCTGGTAGTAAATATCTTGAAACCATATAGTGCATTCCCAATCGTGAGAGTGAATAAACAATTAGCAAGAAACCGAACGAAAATATCGCAGTTAGTCCCATTTCTCTTTTTCTGTATTTAGCGAGAGAAAAAATAATAATACAAAGAAATATTACTAATAGAACCAATAATGTATTAGTAGCCATTCCGTAGATTTCATTTGGAAAAGGCATTCCAGCAGAAAATTCTCCCTTTGGATTTCCAAACAAGAAAATTTGAATATTCAAAATTATAGAGCTTAATTCAACGGGTTTAATCCAAGAAAGATTACCCGCCTTTAAGTGAACTAGAAACTTCGAAATCCAAATACTAAATAATACTAAACTTGTGATATATCCGATGTAAATTCCTTTATTTGGCAGAATTTTTTTGAGAAGGAGCGAAATATTTCTCGATGAAAGATTCTGATTAAGTAAATTATCCTCGGTTGCTTTCCAATAAACGAAAACAATAAGAAACAGAGGCGCGAAAACAATACCTATATAATGTGTCAGCGCTGATAATCCAAGAAAAATTCCCCACAGGAGATAATAAAGCGGATTGTTAGTCTTTAGTCCACAAATAAAAAAATAAGTTGCTGTGAGAAGCAAAAACCCTACAAGAGCATACATTCTTGCCTCTTGTGAATATTCAATAGCGAAAGGTGAAATTGCGGTAATTAGAGATGCCCAAATAGAAGCTTTATGTTCAAATAACTCCTTGGTAATCTTATATACAATCCAGATTGATATAATTCCGAAAATGGCTGAAAATAACCTTATGCCGAATACGCTGTAGCTGAATGGATGGGCAAAAATCTTCACGAGAAAATAATAAAGGGGAGGATGGACATCTGTTGTTATCATCCGAAGCATACTACTGAATGATTCTTTAATCGCTACGCCGGTAAAGGCCTCATCATACCAAAAATCTCTTTTCGCTATTTGATGCAATCTTAAAATTGCTCCTAAAAGAATGATCAAGTAAAATATAGTATTTGTTGTTGGAGTCAATACTTGATATTTTTTCATATTTCCAAATATTATTTTTTTATTTTTGCTTTTTTATTGAATAATTCAAGCGACCCGAGAATTATTGGCAAGGCTTTTTATAATCTTTGCACTCGCTACTATTTTCAATCTTCTTTATTTCTTTTTCAATTTCTTCGATCTTCTCTTCATTATCCTTGATAATTCTTTTCTTTTCATCAATGACTTCTTGAAGCAAATCCAACTTTTTCATATCATCTTTCATCATTTTTATAATATTTTCATAATCATTTATGAATTGTTGCTTTTTTCTAATTTTATTTGTGCACTCTGATTTTCTTTTTTCGCATTTTTGGATCAACTGGGATTTATTCGCTTCTTCTTCGGCTTTAATTTTTTGTTCTTTGGCTTGCTTTTGTGCGTCATCACCCTGTTTTTCGTCTTCGCTGTTGAGACTTTATTGTTCGTCTTTAAAATTTTGCAATTCATCAATTTTTTCTTGTTGCTCTTTTCGTAGAGGTTTTTGTAGAGGTTTAACCTCTACGATAATACCAAAGTACCGCGTATGGGATTCGAACCCATGATCTCCTGGATGAGAACCAGGTATCCTAGTCCACTAGACGAACGCGGCATTCCTCGTAGAGGTTTAACCTCTACGAACTTAGATACTTGCCTAGATTTTGACCGAGAACTATTTTCACTTTTTTCTCATTTCTTTTTTTCACTTCCACTCCTCCCAAGGCAAGCGATTTCTCACTCACCACTGCTCGCCAAGGAATGCCAATGAGATCGGCGTCAGCAAATTTTTCTCCCGGACTTGCCTCGCGATCGTCAAACAAGACTTCAATTTTTTTCGCCAGAAGGTTTTTATATATTTTTTCCGTTTCCTTGTTTTTCCCAAGACTAATCAAGTGAACCTGAAACGGCGCTACTGACTCCGGCCAAATAATTCCTTTTTCATCGTGATGAACTTCTACAATCGTTCCCAGAAGACGAGAAAGGCCAATCCCGTAGCAGCCCATAAGAACAATTTTTGGCTTTCCCTTTTTATCAATCACTTTTAAATCGAAAGGTTTGGAAAATTTGTCTTGCAATTTGAAAATGTTTCCTACTTCAATTGCCTTTTCTTTTTGGAATTTTTTTCCACCGCAAACAGGACAATGGGGAGTTTCAAATTTTATTTCCTTATTCACAGCCGTTTGGCATTTTTCGCAGATATAGATCGTGTCTTCTCCGGCGGCGGTTACCGTCTGAAATTCATGAGAATATTTTGAAAATGAGCCGCCGGAAGCAAAAGTAAGATAAGTTTTCTCTCTAAGTCCCACTTTTCCAAAAACCTTGAAATAAGCATTTTTAACTTTTTCATAATAATCGTCAAGATCTTCCGGAGTAAGATGAAAAGAATAAAGATCTTTCATCAAAAATTCCCGCCCGCGCAAAACTCCTGATTTAGCCCGCAGTTCCATTCTGAACTTCGTCTGAAATTGATAGGCAGAAAAAGGCAAGTCTTTGTAAGAACTTATAAATTTTTTCACTAGCGGCGCAATTACTTCTTCATGAGTTGGCCCCAGCGCCAATTCGCGCCCACTCGCGTCTTTCACTTTGTAAAGATCGTCCATCGCGCTCCAGCGCCCCGTTTTTTCCCAATTTTCTTTTGGGTGAAGAGCTGGCATTTCTATCTCTTGCCCGCCAATTGCGTCCATTTCTTCGCGAATAATTTGTTCTATTTTTTTCATCACCCGCAGGCCTAGGGGCAGAAAAATATAAACCCCTGCCATTAACTTGTCAACAAAACCGCCCCGGGCTAGAAAACGGGCATTGACGCTTGTCTCATTTGAAGGCGCATTTTTTTGAGTTTTCGTAAAAAGCTGAGATTGACGCATATTCGTAGGATAAAAAATTTATCTTTTTGTGTCAAAAATAATAGATGAATTCAATTCTCAACTCTTCAAACTAACTTAAAACAAATTACCCAACCCTAGCCAACTGCGAAGTATTATCATTTCACAATCAACCTCCAGAGGTCTTATTTGTTCTCAAAACTACACTCGAAAAAGAGCGATCTTATTTTCTACTTTCTTTATAACCCACTTGGGGGTGGATGCTCCCGCGCTTATTGCTACTTTCTCAATACTATTGAACCAGTTTTTCTTCAATTGACTTTCATTTTCCACAAAATACGATTTTGGATTCAGGGATCGGGCAATTTCAAAAAGTCGCCGGGTATTGGCGCTATCTCGACCGCCGACTACAATCACTATCTCATTTTCTCTGGCCAGCTTGCGAATTTCATTTTGGCGCTTGTCGGTTGAATCGCAAATTGTGTTGAAATAGACAAAATGGGGCAATTTTTTTGATAAGTAATCTTTTATTTTTCTGAACTCCGCTACGTTTTGGGTCGTTTGAGAAAGAAGAAGATATTTTTTTCTTTTACTGAGTTTGAGCCTTTTTACCTCTTCAAAGCCAGATATTATTTTGGCTTTGTTTCCCGACCATTCTTTTATGCCTTTCACTTCTTTGTGTTTTTTGTCGCCAAAAATGATTATCTCCCATTTTTTTTCTGCATAATTTTTAGCTAGTCTCTGAGCTTTCATTACCTTGGGACAAGTGGTGTCAATTATTTTCATCCCTCGTTGATTTGCTTTTTTATATAATTTCGGTCCGACGCCATGGGCGGTGAAAATAATCGTTCCTTCTTTGAGACTTTCCAAGGATTTTGCCTCTTTTACACCTCTTTTTTCAAGGTCCCGACAAACATCGTCGTTGTGAACCAATTTGCCGAGAATATAAATCGGGCTGCAGTTTTTCGAATTGACACAAGCTAAATCATAAGCTCTTTGCACGCCAAAACAAAAGCCGGAGTGAGCACCAACGGTTATTTTCAGTTTTCTTTCCTTTTTTTTCATAAAAAATTTGCCAGGAAAAAATTCGGGGATCTGTCAATTTAACCTATTATTTAGCAAGATTAGGCTTTTGTTATTCCTGCTGTAACTAGTTGGTAGTAAGAAAAAAGACAAAGGAATCAATTTTTAGCTTATTTTAGCTTATCTTTACTAAAAATCTTTTTGATTCAGAAAACTTAATCGCTTTTGCGTTTCCGACTGCTCTCAAATCCTCTTCCATTTCTTTTATTCTTTTTTTCACTTCCCGAGAACAAAAAATTTCCACCTTTTCCAGCTCCGCTTTCATAGAAAGCCCTTTTTTTGCCTTGAATTTGCGAAGAGCGGCAATGATTTCAAGAAGAATCTTCCCGGTTTCAATTTCTTCACGATTGCTCAATCTCTCGTCAATTCTTGGCCAGCCGCAGAGATGAACAGATTTTGCGCATTTCTTGGTGCGGAAGAAGGTTTGGTAAATTTCTTCAGTAGCGAAAGGAATAAACGGCGCCAGCAGTCGCAAGAGCGTAAACAAAACAGAATATAGCGTGAACTGCGCCGATGCCTGCCCTTTTTTGTTTTGAGAACTCTCATTATAAAGTCGGTTTTTCACAATTTCAATATAATTGTCGGCAAGTTTTATCCAAAAAAATTTCTCAATGGCTAATTTGGCTGAAGAGTAATCGTATTTCTCAAAATTTTTTGTGGCTGTCGCAATCAAATCCTGAAGCTCTGCCAGTATCCATCTATCAGTCGGATATAAATCTTTTAGGCTTTTTATATTTGCTAGGATGCTTTCGTCAGCGGCATTTTTTTTAGTGTTACACTTATTGCCCTTGTTGACGATCGTCATTAAGCGCAACCCAGTAAATTTTCCATTCCTGCTTTTGGGAATATTTAAGGAAGAAAAACGCATCACATTCCACAATTTCGTCAAAAACTTTTTCCCAGCTCGAATTTCTTCTTCGGAGTAGTTAATATTTTGCCCCAGAGAACGCCCAGCCGCCCAAAACCGAAGAGCGTCCGCTCCGTATTTTTCGAGAATAGTTTGCGGCGTCACTACATTCCCCAAGCTCTTGGACATTTTTCGTCCCTTTTCATCAAGAACATGACCGGAAATCATCACTTCTTTCCAGGGGATCTTCCCAAAATGATACTTTGAGCGAACCACCGTATAAAAAAGCCAAGTGGAAATAATGTCATGAGCTTGGGGCCGCAAATTCAGAGGAATCATTTTCTTTGACTCCTCTTCTTTATAAAACATCTGAAGCGCCAGCTGGGGCGTCAGAGAACTGGTTGCCCAAGTGTCCATCACATCTTTTTCGGGAATAAACTTGGAACTTTGACATTTTTGGCACTTCCCTTTTGGTTTTGCAGAAAGCGGGTCAACCGGCAAGTCTTTTTCTTCGGCAAGTTTCACTTCGCCGCACTTGGCGCAATACCAAACTGGAAAGGGCACCCCAAAAAAACGCTGACGGGAAATACACCAATCCCAGTGAAGATTCTTTATCCAATTCTCGTAGCGAGCCCGCATAAACTCAGGATGCCACTTGATTCGCCTTCCCAGCTCAATAAGCTCTTTCTTTTGGTCTAGAATTCGAATATACCATTGCTCAGAATTGAGAATTTCCACTTCTGTTTTGCACCGTTCGTGAATATTCAGAGTGTGAGTGATTTTTTTCTGGCTAACGAGCAATTTTTTCTCTTTGAGATCTTCAATGATTTTGGCGCGAGCGGCTTTCGCGGAAAGACCTTTATATTTTGGCGCTTTTTCGGTCATAATTCCGGTTTTATCAAGTGACATCACCAGGGGAAGTTGATATTCTTTGAACCACTCTACATCAGTTTTGTCCCCAAAAGTGCAGCACATCACTGCTCCGCTTCCTTTTTGCTTATCCACTCTTTTGTCCGCGAGAATCTTGACCCAATTCCCAAAAAGCGGCACTTGCGCCTTTTTTCCAACGAGCTTTTTATACCTTTTGTCCTCGGGATGCACAAAAATTGCCACACAGCTTGAAAGAAGTTCGGGACGAGTTGTGGAAATGACCAGATTTTTCCCATTGGAAAGTTTGAAAATAATATCATTAAAAAAAGTTTCTTCTGTTTTATCCTCCAGTTCCGCCTGAGCAATAGCAGTTTGACAATGCGGACACCAAACTACCGGCGCTTCTTGGCGATATACTTTTCGCTTTTTATATAAATCAAGAAAAAATTTTTGACTGGCGCGACGACAATTGTCATCAATAGTAGAATAGGTCTTGGAAAAATCACAGGACATTCCTACTTTTTTCCAATCGGCAATAAAATCTGGCGTAATAATTTTCAAAGTTTTGTTGCAAAGATCAATGAAGTCCTGTCGTTTCATTCTATTTGCCCGAACATTTTTTAGTTTTTCCACTAACCTCTCGGTAGGAAGACCATTATCATCAGTTCCAAAAGGAAAGAAAATATTTTCGCCTTTCATTCGCCGGTATCTGGCAATGAAATCCTCGTGAGTGTAGGAATAAGCGTGCCCGATATGCATTTTTCCGCTCACCGTTGGCGGCGGGGTATCAACAGAAAAAATTCTCCCCTTGGCGCGGGGACTAAACTGGTATATTCCCTCTTTTTCCCAAAAATCAAGGCATTTCGGTTCAACTTCAAGAGGATTGTAATGTTTGGAGATTTCTTTCATAAACTATTTAATCCCTTTTACTTCTTCCCAAAATCTTTTGAAATAATATTCCATAAATTTATGCCGGTCGCGAGCGATCCTTTTACCTTCTTTTGTTAGTACCTTATCTTTTATTTTTCTCAATTTTACTATAAATTCTCTAAAGGCAGTGTCTTCTGATGTGTATGCTCTTGTTTTTTCAATATCAACCTGAAGATCATTGTGCAATCTTGCGCCCACTCTTCCCGCAAATAAAAACGCCCTTCCGATTCCTACAGCGCCGGATGCATCAAGTTTGTCCGCGTCATACAGTACCTTAGCTTCAATTGTTTTCGGTATGTGATTATTGCGATATCTATGCGACTTTATACTGTGAACTATATTTTCAATTGTTTGATTATCTATGTTGTATTTTTTCAAGATTTTCCTTGCTAATTCTGCTCCTTTTTCGGCATGGCAAAATGAACCTTTTGAATTTATTTCTTCTTTTCGGCCAATATCGTGAAGTAAAGATGCTATTTCAACAATACTAAGATCAGCCTTTTCTTTTTTCCCGATATGCAAAGCAAGTGTTTTTACTCGTTCAATATGAGACCAATCATGACAACTCCATGCGCCCTTAAAATACCTTTTTGCTTCCTTCTCTATTTGAGTAATAATTTTTTTTGAGATCATAAATTACTTCCTCACTTTCAATTCTAATTTTTTTTCGAGTGAAGATATAATCCTTTTCATCACTCCCTCAATTTCTTCCGAGGTGAGGGTTTTTTTGTCAGAACCAATCTTGAGACGAATTGCCAAACTTTTCTTGCCTTCTTTTTCAAAAACATCAAAAAGATTGGCTTCCAGAACTAATTTTCCGCCTACCTTCAAAATTTTTTCTTGGAGATCTGCATATAACACTTCTTCTCCAATAAACATGGAAAGATCTCTTTCCACAACTGGGAATTTGCTGATAGATTGATAGACTTTTTCTTGCGGATAGCCCACTTTTTCAATTAGTTTGGAAAGTTGAAGCTCAAAAAAAGCCAAGCGCGATTTTATACCGTACTTTCGCAAAACCTGCGGGTTTACTTCGCCTATCCAACCAATTTTTTCTCCCTTCACTTCTATCTCCGCTGTCCGGCCAGAATGCCAAAAAAGAATAACTGGAAAACTAGGCTTCAAAAACCGAATATTTTTATAGCCTAAACTATCCAGCAAAGCCTCTGTCTTGCCTTTTAGGTCGAAAAATAAGTCGTCTTTTTTGCTTCTATTCGCCAAAGCCCCTGCTAAAACAACTGTTTCTTGGGATTTTGCTTTTTCCCAAAAAAAACAGCTCCCTATTTCAAAAATCTGGACTTGAGAAAAATTTTTTAGGTTAAGGCTTGCGTTTTTCAAAATATTGGGCGCCAAACTCAAGCGCAGATATTGCTGATCCAAGCTCAAAGGGTTGGCCACTTCAATGTGATTTTCAAGAACTAAATGACATTTGGCAATGTCTTCCGCGCTATAAAAAGAGTAATTCAATACTTCTGAAAATCCCAAACCAGTCAAAATATCGCGCCATTTATTTTCAAAATCTCTTTTTTTGTTTTGAAGCGGGGCTTTTGTTTCAACTGCCGGTGCCTGTTCCTTGATATTTTCATAGCCGTAGATGCGGCCGATTTCTTCGATAAGATCTTCCTGTGTTTTCAAATCAATTCGGCGAGTCGGTATTTCAACATCCCACTTGGAAATTCGGTTTCCAAGTATTTTTAAGCCCATATTTTCAAGGATATTTTTCATTTTCGCGACCGGGATCTTTTCTCCAAGGAGGTTATTTGTGTAATTTGCATCAAGTTTTATCCGCCAGGGTTTTGCTTTTTTTGGATAAACATCAGCTAAAGCCGTTATTTTGACATTCTTCCCGCCTATTTCTTTCATCAGTTCAATTGCCCGCGCCATTCCTTCTTCTGCCAAATTCGGATCAATTTCTCGTTCAAAACGGTAGGAAGATTCGGTAATGATGCCGTGAGCCATTCTTGTTCGGCGAATACTGGTTGAGTTGAAGTTAGCCGCCTCAAGAAGAATCGCTTTTGTTTTTTCGCTAACAGAAGAACCCAGTCCTCCCATCACTCCTGCCAAAGCCAAAGCCTTTTCTCTATCCGCAATAACCAAATCGTTTTCGCTCAATTCATATTCTTTTTCATCCAAAAGCCTTATTTTTTCTCCTTTTTTAGCTCTGCGGACAAGGACTTGGAATCGGTAATTGGTAATTGGTAATTTGGATTTATTTGGGGTTCGAGATTTGGGGTTTGGGGTTTCGCTTTCGATTTTGTCTAAATCGAAAGCGTGAAGCGGCTGTCCGGTTTCCAGCATCACATAGTTCGTAATATCGACAATATTATTAATAGGCTTTACGCCGCAAACCAATAACTTCTCCTGCATCCACCTCGGCGATGGACCAACTTTAATATTTTCCAAAACCGCTCCAATATAGCGAGAACAGAGTTTTCTGTCTTTGATGATAATCCCAAGTCTTAGCCTTGGGAATTTCCCAAGGCTTAGCCTTGGGAGAAAAAATTTCCGGCCCTCGCATGCGCAAATTTCTCGCGCCATTCCGATATGCGAAAGCACGTCATGTCCTCGGTTGGGAAGAATGGAAAATTCCATTTGTGTTTCCTTTCCTTCAGTTTTCATATCTTCCAATTCAAACGCGCGCATAGTCAAAAGTTCCGTCAGCTTCTCGGGTGATTTTTTTGTTCTGGATAATTCCTTGAGCCAATTATATGAGTACTTCATTATATTTTATAAATGCTTGCACTATAATTTATTCGTATATTCGTATTTGATTCGCCTGCCTGCCGGCAGGCAGGTAATTCGTAGAGATTCCTAAAATTGCCTTATAAACCTCAAATCTCCGCTTTCAAACCAGCGAATGTCGTCAATTTTATACTTCATCATCGCCAGACGTTCAATGCCAAATCCCCAGGCAAACCCTTGGTAGCGATTGCGAGGATAACCAGCCGCCACAAAGACATTTTGATTCACCATCCCCGCCCCCCCGATTTCCAGCCAGCCCGCGTTTTTGCAAGTGGAACAGCCTTTTCCGGAGCAAATGGCGCAACTAATATCAAACTCAAAACTAGGCTCGGTGAAGGGAAAATAGCTTGGTCGAAGCCTTATTTTTGTTTCTTTTTCAAAAAAAGCGCTGAAAAATTCTTGAGCAATATATTTGAAATGCCCAACGTTTATCTCGTCCCCGACTACCAAAACCTCAAATTGGTGCAAAGTATGCTCGTGCTTTGCGTCCGTAGCTTCATTTCGAAAAACTCTTCCTGGAATAATCACTCGAAAGGGGGGCTTGTTTTTTTCCATATAACGAACCTGGACCGCTGAAGTATGAGTGCGCAAAACCAGTTTTTCTTTTGAAGACTTGATTTCCTTCTCAAAATTCTTTCGGTTTTTGATAGATTCAATTGAGAAAGACAAAGCCGCTTCATCTTTTTCTAAAGTCTTTTTTGGCTTAGCTTGAAAGGGAATGAGCCAAAAAGTATCCTGCATATCTCGCGCTGGGTGATCAAAGGGAAAGTTGAGAGCCGTGAAATTGTACCAATCAGTTTCCAGTTCCGGGCCTTCAACCACTTCAAAACCCATAGCCGAAAAGATTTTCTCAATTTCCCGATAAACCAAAGTGATGAGATGCAAGCGGCCAACCTCGACTTTTTTCCCCGGAAGAGTAACGTCGATTTGTTCTTTTTTCCAGTCAATTTGCTCTGTCAGCTCCTTTTTTCTTTTTTCATAAGCCGCTTCCATCACTCGGCGCGCTTCATTGGCAAAAGAACCAACCCGTTTTCTTTCTTCGGGCGGCAGATCCTTGAGGCTTTTGAGTATTTGAGTCAACTCTCCTTGTCGGCCAACAAACTTCACCTTGACCTCATAAAGTTCCTTTTCATTTTGAGCGCGGGAGATTTCCTCAAGAAACTTGTTTTTGATTTCAGCTATCTTGTTATTTTCCATACTTATAATCTACCTAAAAAAAAAGAAAAAGTCTAGCTTTTCAAACAGCCGGCTCTCAATTTTGCTTTCGGAGTAAAAATTGGGCTTTTTGAGAAATACTAGACTAAGAAATCCTTTTATTCTTTCGATAACATTCAAAATGAAAAGTGGCTAAAAATTAAAACTCTTGGGATCATAATTTGGATGAGATTTGATTTTTGCAATTGTTTCTTTGGCAAGAGGATTAGTTTCGCAATAAAAAAATCTAAGGCTGGTGGGCAGTTCAGGAAGAGAGGTGAGTCGGTTGTCGCGGCAATCAAGCCTTTTCAGTCCCTCGGGCAGTTCAGGAAGAGAGGTGAGTTGGTTGCCGGCGCAAGAAAGCCTTTTCAGTCCCTCGGGCAGTTCAGGAAGAGAGGTGAGTTGGTTGTTGGAGCAATAAAGCCCTTCTAGTCCCTCGGGCAGTTCAGGAAGAGAGGTGAGTTGGTTGTTGGAGCAATAAAGCCCTTCTAGTCCCTCGGGCAGTTCAGGAAGAGAGGTGAGTTGGTTGTCGTCGCAATGAAGCCTTTCCAGTCCCTCGGGCAGTTCAGGAAGAGAGGTGAGTCGGTTATAGTAGCAATCAAGACTTTCCAGTCCCTCGGGCAGTTCAGGAAGAGAGGTGAGTCGGTTGTTGGTGCAATCAAGCCTTTCCAGTCCCTCGGGCAGCTCGGGAAGAGATATGAGTTGGTTGAAGGAGCAATAAAGCTCTTCCAGTCCCTCGGGCAGTTCAGGAAGAGAGGTGAGTTGGTTGACGTGGCAATCAAGCCTTTTCAGTCCCTCGGGCAGTTCAGGAAGAGAGGTGAGTTGGTTATAGTAGCAAGAAAGCACTTTAACCTTCTCAATTAAACGAGGTAGATAAAGAGAGGTGATCCCGTATCCACTCACATCTAAGTTTTCTATTTCTATCCTTCCTTTCTCATTAATTGTGATATTTCCTAGAAATTCGCCTAACTTTTCTTTTTTAGGATACCATTTTCTCAGAAGTTCTTTTACTTGGGGAATAAATTCCTCTTCTCTGAATTTTTCTATTTCTCTTTCAACTT
>Ga0078972_1012932_pt1 | contig 14077 bp, 15 predicted proteins | sample YelNatPaOPGAMG01_FD_67568 | JGI IMG/M metagenome (GOLD analysis project Ga0078972, IMG submission 67568) | Hot spring thermophilic microbial communities from Obsidian Pool, Yellowstone National Park, USA - OP-RAMG-01 (SPADES assembly) (version 2) | ecosystem: Environmental > Aquatic > Thermal...
CATATGGAAAGAGATGTAAAGAAGAATGCGAGGTAAACAAGTCGTTCGCCAGACATCCCATTTCATGTTTGACAGGTAGAGAGAAAAAAGAGAAAATTGTGGGTAAGGGATAGGTGTGGTAAAGGAGGGGCTCTATGGCAAAGACAATTGCAGAGATAAATCAGAGGATAAAGGAAGGGAAGGCAGTGGTTGTAACAGCAGATGAGATTGTTGAACTTGCCAGAACAACATCTATCAAAAAGATTGCAAAAGAGGTAGATGTTGTTACCACAGGAACCTTTGGACCAATGTGTTCTTCAGGGGTATTTTTGAACTTCGGACATTCTAAGCCGAGGATTAAGTTTGGTGGTGGGAAGGTCTATATCAATGGGGTTCCTGCATATGCAGGGCTTGCTGCTGTTGATACATACCTTGGTGCATCTGCCTTACCTGATAATGACCCGCGTAATTTAGAATATCCAGGGGCATTCAGATATGGCGGTGCACATATAATAGAGGAACTTGTCGCAGGTAAGGAGATTACACTTGAGGTATTTGCCTACGGGACTGACTGCTATCCTAAAAAGGCGGTCTCCACACGGCTCACCATAAATGATATAAATGAGGCAATCCTTTTTAATCCAAGGAATTGCTACCAGAACTATAATGTGGCGGTCAACCTTTCAAAGAAGACCATCTATACCTATATGGGAATCCTTAAGCCAGAGTTAGGTAATGCAAACTACTGTTCAGCAGGCCAACTCTCACCACTTCTGAAGGACCCTTACCTGAAGACGATTGGCTTTGGAACAAGGGTCTTTTTGGGTGGTGGTACTGGATATGTTGCCTGGTGGGGGACACAGTTTAATCCATCTGTAAAGAGGAAGGAAAATGGTGTTCCATCTGGTGGTGGTGCGACCCTTGCGCTTATAGGCGACCTCAAACAGATGAGCCCTGAGTATCTTAAAGGTGCGAGTATGACCGGATATGGAACAAGTTTAATTGTAGGGATTGGGATTCCTATACCTGTATTAAATGAGGATATGGCAAGGTGGGTCTCTATCCCTGACAGTGAGATATATGCACCTATAGTTGATTATAGTTATGACTATCCGAATCTTACAGGAAAGGTTCTTGGAGAGGTTGACTACGGGAATTTGAAGAGGGGAGAGATAGAACTAATGGGGAAGAAGGTGCCCACAGGTTCTCTCTCAAGTTATAAGAAGGCGAGGGAGATAGCAGAGACACTTAAAGGGTGGATAAAGAAAGGGGAGTTTCTTTTAACTGAGAGCATCTTCTCTTTCCCTGGACCTGAGAGTGGATATACATTTAAGGTAATGAAGGAGGGCAGATAAATCATTTTTGCTTTCCTCCCCATTGAGGGGGGAGGATGTAGGTGGGGGTGAAAGGGATAAATATCACCCTCACCCCAACCCTCTCCCCTCAAGGGAGAGGATGAAAGGAATAATTAGCCAAAATTGGCAGAGCCAGTGCGAGGTAAAGGAGGGCAGATAATATGGAAAAAAGGTTTGTGCTGCACTTTCCGAAGATACTTGTGGATAAGCCCATTATGTCAACACTCATAAGAAGGTATGACCTTGACTTTAATATACTTAAGGCATTTGTGACACCTGAGGAGGAAGGGACTCTTGTTCTTGCCCTAAAAGGGACAGAAGCTCATCTGGCAGGTGCTATAAAGGAGTTAAAAAATATGGGGGTCTCTGTCCAGTCCATAACAAGTGATATAAGGATGGTTAAAGAGTTGTGTACTGACTGTACTGCCTGTATCCCACTATGTCCTGTTGGTGCGCTTTATAAGGATGAGACAATGACTGTTCAGTTTGATGCAGAGAAGTGTATTGCCTGTGGTTTGTGTATAAAGGGGTGTCCGACAAAGGCACTGGTCTTTGCTATTTGAAGGTTACCCCTCACCTTCCCTCTCCCTTACCCATATTTCCTCCCCCTTGAGGGGGGAGGGTGCTGGTGCGAAGAATAATGAGCACCGTATAGCACAGAGGGCGAGATGGGTGCCAGTGCGATGAGTAAAGAGCACTGTTTGGCACGGGTGGCGAGTTGGTGAGCCACCCCGGAGAGCCCGTTGACCGAAGCCCGAAGGGCAAGACAAGGTGGGGGTGAAAGAAGGAAATGGGAAATCTGGCTCATGACAGGTGCTACGGTACAGACAAAACTACGCAGAAATCGGGCTACGGCGAACTCACCCGAAAAATTCCCCCTTTGGAAAAGGAGGATACAGGGGGATTTTTAAAATCTCCCCTAACCCCTCTTTACGAAAGAGGGGAAGAACACCCCCACCCTTTCCCTCCCCCCTCTGAGGGGGAGGATGAAGGTGGGGGGACAGATAAAACAGCCCTCGCATATGGAAAGAGATGTAAAGAAGAATGCGAGGTAAACAAGTCGTTCGCCAGACATCCCATTTCATGTTTGACAGGTAGAGATAAAAAAGAGAAAATTGTGGGTAAGGGATAGCCCACAGGGTAGAGGATGAAGGTGAGGGGGAGAACACCCCGTCTGCTGACGCAGACACCCCTCTGAAAGAGGGGAATGTTCCCAAACATAGAAAGCGAAAATCAAGTCCCATCACATAGAAAGCGTATCAAGGAAGAGTGATGGGTAAAGGATGCGAGGTAAAATATGGGGAACAGGATAGAGCGTGTAAAGAAAAGGGATGGCACTATAGTGCCCTTTAATAAACAGAAGATAGCGGATGCCATCTTTAAGGCAGCACAGAGTGTTGGTGGTCAGGATAGATACCTTGCAGAAGACCTTGCAGAGGTTGTAAGGATTTATCTTGAAAAGGAGTATAAAGGGGACATCCCTTCTGTTGAAGAGATACAGGATATTGTGGAAAGGGTTCTGATTAAGACAGGCCATGCAAAGACAGCCAAGGCATACATCCTTTACAGACAGAGACGTGCACGGGCAAGGCAGATAAGGGATGGTTTCCGTCCTGAGGACCTTGCAGAAAGGGAGGTACTTGAAAGAGATGTATCCCTCTCTGTAAGAAGAAGTGATGATAAGCTCGGACTGTGGGACAAGACCGCTATTGTTGAGGCACTTATAAGGGAGACAGGCGTCTCCAGAAATATCGCAGAGGTCATCGTGGAAGAAGTTGAAGAAGATGTTATTGCCTCAAAGGTTAAAAACCTTACATCTTCAATGATAAGGGAACTGGTTAATGCAAAGCTTATTCTTTATGGGTTTGAAAGAGAGCGATTGAAACACTCAAGGATAGGAATTCCCTTTTACGATATCTCCTCCATATTTAAAAGTTTTGATGGACCACCTGACAGTTTATCAGTATATTTAGGAAGGAGGATGAAGAGGGAGTTTGTGATGAATGCAATCATACCGCAGGCAATTGTGGAGATGCATCTGAAGGGGGAACTCTCTATTAAAAGTATAGAATCCCTGGACAAGGTCTTAACTGCTTATATCCCTGTCAATACATTTGAGGAGCTCTCGCATCTTTATAAAAAGATTGCTCCTCTTGTTGAGGACTCCTTGGTCTTTTCTCCCCTGGATATTTCTTCTCTGGATAAGAGCCCTGTGGGGAACATACCGTTTTTTGTAGATCTTCCTTACAGATTGATAAAAGATAGACAGATGGATGTAAAAGTTCCTTCTGTCATAAGGATAGATAGCAAGGAAGAGATTGAGGCGGTTATGAAGGGAGGAGAAAGAGATGGACAGGTTGTTTCTATCCATAAGAAGGTAAGGGTGCCTCTTTTCATCCTCAACCGTATTACACTTAACATCCCTGTTATAAATGCCTATGCAGAGCAGGAAGGGGTTTCTCTCAGAAGAAGGTTATCAGATATATTGAAGGGGCTGGTTGATATGGCTCTTTCTCAGGATGCCTTTATACAGAAGGCCCCCTATGCCAGAAAGGCGCTTTCATCCTTTGCAGGGTATGAGACCACAATGGAGATAGAGATTGATGGGGAAGGGAAAGACAACCTTTTTCAGGATGAAGGGTTTCTCTCAGAGATTTTTTCCTCTGGCTTCTCTGTGTTTGTGTGTGGCTCTTCTGATTGGTTAAAAGAAACACTCGTAAGGGCTTTTGAAAGGGATGATATAGTCGCAAGGATAAAAAATGGTTAAGGTGGCTCTTTTCGGGTATTCAGGGAGTGGCAAGACAGCACTTTTTCGCTATCTGACAGGGAAGAAAGAAGAGATATACGACCCATTCAAGCCAAATATAGGAGTGGGAATATATAAAGATAGCAATATTGACAGAATTACAGAAATACATAAAGCCAGAAAGACGGTATATCCTGAATTTGAAATATTTGACTTCAAGGGATTCCCTTTAAGTCAGGGCTTTCCGGCTCACTACTTTGCCCCTTTCTTTGATATGGATGTTATAGTATGTGTGGCTAATAACTTTTCTGAAGATGCATCCCCTGAGAAAGAGGTCTCTTCCCTTCTTATGGAACTCATCCTTTATGATACAGAAAAGATTCAGTCCATATTGCAGAAGAAGCAAGAAGAGGGTACTGCGGGCATCTCTCATCAACAGGCAGAGGTATTAAAAAAGGGGCTCAATCTACTTGAAGATGAACATCTTCTAAATGAGATGGCAGATCTTGATAAAAAGATGATATCAGGGATTCAACTGCTTACCACAAGGCAGGTTCTTGTATATATCAATGGAGAGAAACAGCAGATTAAGAATCCTCCTGACTGTCCATACCTTATTCAGAAAGAACCGGATGGGGTCTCCTTTTATACATCTATAATGAAGGCATTATCTCTGATGAGATTTTATACAATTAAAGGAGAGATTGTTCAGGGATGGGTCATCCCTTCCAGTTATACTGCAAGGCAGGCAGCAGGTAAGATTCACAAGGATATAGAAAAGGGATTTATTAAGGCAGCGGTTTTATCTCTCAAGGACTTCATTGAGATTGGTTCCTGGCAGGCAGCTAAAAATATGGGTGCACTAAAGTTTCTTGGCCCTAACTCACCGCTCTCTGACGGTGATATCGTTGAATTCTACTTCCATTGATATTATAATGTTATAAAAAGGAGTTGAAGATGGGATATAAGATTAATGTAGTTATTGAGAAGGATGAATATGGTTATTATGGATATTGCCCGGAATTAGAAGGTTGCCATTCTCAGGGAGATACACTTGAAGAAGTTTTAAAGAATTTAAGAGAAGCAATTGAATTATATCTGGAAACACTGACAGAAGAAGAAAAAAAAGATCTTTTGAGCAAGGAAATCCTTACCACATCATTAGAGGTGTAAGTTGAGTAAGATTCCCAGAATATCCCCCGCAGAGGCAGAAAGAATTTTATTTAGAAATGGGTTCTCTTTAATAAGAACAAAAGGGAGTCATAGAATATATATGAGAGCAGGGAAGAGGATAATTATTCCTTTTCATAAAGATAAGACACTCCACCCTAAAATTGTCAAGCAAATTTTGAAACATCTATAAGCAACTCATCTTATCATAATACCTGCGTATCCAACCACCTGTCCATAGTCCTTACTTGTCTCTCCACTTGTTGTATATTTCACCAGTTCTGCCTCTTTTGCCCCTAATATCTTTGCAGCAATCATCGCTGTTATAACAGGGCCATATCCACACATAGAGATATTTTTTTCCATTATTCTGTCAATGAGTAGAAGTTCATCAAGGGAAAGTATTGCCTCTATTGCATAGTTGTCCTTTTCTTCTGCTATGGACTGCTCTTCATAGTGTGTCATATCTGAACTTGCTACAATGAGTATATCTTCTTTCTTCCCTTTTTCAATGACTGACTCTGCGATAGTGTCGCCTATCTCATACCATGCAGGGTCATCCACATAGCCGGCAACCACCACAGGAACAATCTTAACATCCTTTTTGAGAAACTGCAGAAAAGGAAGCTGAACCTCTAATGAGTGTTCTTTCAGATGTGCCACTGTATCTTTTTCAAGGTATCTACTTTTTTTTACAAGTAGGTCACATATCTCTGTATCCACCTCTGCCTCTCCCAGCGGAGTGAACCATAGACAATGCCCATCAACAGCATAGGGCTCTCCATAACCGGTGTGGTTTGGCCCTATAAGAATCACTGTATCAGGGATAGAGACCCTGCTGAAGACCGCACCCGCTGTTTTCCCTGAATAGACATAGCCAGCGTGTGGAGCAATAACAGCAGTTGCTTTTGATGGCTCAACAGAACTGTCTATAAACTTATCCAGCATCCTCAATAACTCCTCTTTCTCTGACGGATAAAAATATCCAGCAACCACAGGTCTTCTTATTCTTTCCATATCTCTACCTCCTCGGGGGAGCGGAATGGGTTATCCTTCCCTGTAAATCTCCTGTATCCTTAAGATCTCATCCCTGCTCTCCACAAAACCCTTTGCCATTACAGGGTCAAAACTGATGCCTGCCTCTTTTCTCAACAGAGAGAGCGCCTCTTCCATCTCAGAAGGTGCCTTATATACCCTTTTAGATGTCATAGCATCAAAGACATCCGCAATGGCGGCTATCCTGCCGTATATGGGGATACTGGTACCCTTGAGATGGAAGGGATAGCCAGAGCCATCATATCTTTCATGGTGGTGGAGGGCAATACTCTCTGCTGCCTTAAGGATTAGTGAGTTTGAGCCCTCAAGCATCCTTGCCCCTATGACAGGGTGCTGCTCTATAATCTCTCGCTCTTCAGGTGTGAGTTTCCCCGGCTTTAGAAGTATGTGGTCAGGGATGGCTATCTTCCCTATGTCGTGGAGTGGCATAGCGCTTCTGATAAGTTCAACCTCACTGGAAGAAAGCCCTATATTTTTTGCTATAAGTGCTGCGTATTCGCTTACCCTGTGTATATGGATTCCTGTCTCCCTGTCCCTGTATTCAATGGCGACAGAAAGACGGAATATACTTTCCATCTGTGTCTCTTTAAGCGCAATATTAAGCCGTGCATTCTGGACAGCAAGTATTGCCTGAAGGGAAAGTGTCTGGATGATAGGGATGTCATCCTTTGAAAATGACTGTGTCCTTGAAAAAAGGGATGGGTGTTTGTTGATAAAAAGTCCTAATATCTTGAATGTTGGAAGTGATATAACAGGTAGAAATAAAAGGCTTTTGGCTTTATCAGAGTCCGCCCTGTTTTTTATCATAACAGGTGTATTTTCCCTGTTATATTCATCCACAAACCTTTCTATCTCTTCTGGAAGGATGTCTCCGTAATGTGTGATAACCTGATATTTTTTTCCGGGAAGAAGATGGATGAAGGCACCTGCCTCAATACCTAATGAAGCCAGAAGCGTTCTCATTGTAAAGGCAGGGGTCTGTTTGATAAGTGCTTCCTCTTCAATCCCTGAAAAGAGGATATCCCCCGATAGTCCTGTGATTTCAGAAGGGTTGAGTGTATCAGTGAGTTCTTTTTCTACATCCTGTATAACCTTTAGCGTCGCTTCCCTCTGGAAAAGTTTTTTAAGTGCGTTTACCAGTGAGTATATAAGGAAACACAGATACATAGAGAAAAAGAGTATAAGGAAGGGCATTGCATCAAGGAAGATGCCACTGGTCCGCATCAGGGAAAGGGAGAAGAATATAAGAAGTCCACTTAAAGATAGAAAAAGGAATGTGCCACCTATAACCCCTGATGATAGAAAGATGGGTCCTGTAATCATACCTGCGGTTATAATCCCCAGAGAGATAATGGATGGTTTCAGCCGGTATATATAGTGTCCTGATAGTGCACTGGATAGCACCGATGACTGAAATATGACACCAAACTGTGTTCCAAGTGGTGTTGGTATAAGGTCGGCATTCTTTGCCCCGACTATGGTCTGCCCTATAAGGACAATCTTTTTATTAAAGTAGCCCTCAGGATACCTTCCTTCAAGCACATCCTCAAAAGGGATAAAGTACTTTTCTATTACTTCAGGAGGCATAATTCTCACATATATGCTGCCGTCATTTCTGAAAAAAGAAGACCTTCTGGTGTTAGCAGATAGGATGGGATATAGATTACCAATCTCTTTTTCTTCCCTGTAGAGCCGCACCATCTCAAGTGAGAGGTGTGGATAGGCAGAAGATTTTACTTTTATAAAGGAAGGAACCCTCCTTATCACCTGGTCCCTGTCCACCAGTGTATTTATATGGCCCAGTGATTTTGCTGCACTGTTAAACTCCTGGGTACTGCTTCTGAGCTCTTCAGTAAGATAAAATACCCCATCCCTTTTTGTAAGACGTGCAGGTGAAAAGACAGGCAGTACTATATTTCCTGATTTTCTTATGGCCTCTATAAATGCCCTGTCTGTCTTCTCATCTGTTATCTGTGGGAAGAATATATCAAAGCCAATAACAGATGCCCCTTCTTTTTTAAGGAGATTTATAATCTCTGAATAGTGCTTCCTTGAAAATGGCTCTCCAACCACCCTTTCAAATCTTTCTGTAATACCAACAACGACAAAAGGGAGAGGTGCTTCTTCTCTGTATGAGTTTTTCAGTCGCCAGTCATAAAATACCAGTTCTGCCTTTTCAAGGGACTGTTTGGAAAATATAGAAAGGACAATAAGAGAGATAGCCAATCCAATAACTAACTTAAAAAGTAATCTCATCCACTATGTATCTACCTATTTCTTTTTCGGCTTTCTTGGTACCCACTTCTTTGTAATATTATCTGTTTCACTTACAACACTCACTGCCTGTGTCTGGTTCGGCTTGACAATAGATGCAGATGTATCCTGACTTCTGTCCTGGACCTTTACCACTCCTTCCAGCACAGCAACAGATGAGGTAATATAGTTTCCTGTCAGTACATTTCTCACTATAAACCTTGTCCCTTCAACCCCTGCTATAACAGCAGGAGTAATGACCTCAAACCTTGAGTTTCCCTCGTGGTTAACCGTAAAACTCCCCTCTTCCCCTTCCGGTGTGTATATGATATGGTAGAGTTTCTTCTCATTGTCAAGGAATGATGCAAGGAGTCCCACCCTGCCTGAGGTAATCTCCACTGTTGTCCCATCTGCAAATTGTAGTGTTCCACCACTGTATACCTCACCGTATTTAGCAGGCAGCCCGCTCCATAAGACATCACTGCTTTTCCCTATATCAACCGCATAGGAAAGATATGCGCCGACGGTCTTTTGTCCCCTATTGTGCCGCGGGCATACGAGAAACACCTTCTGCCCATCCTCTTCTGCAAAAAACCGTCCGATATAAAACGGGTCATAACTATTGGTAGCAGATGTCCTGTCAGCAGGGCACTTAAATGTCCTTGCATTTGTTATATACTGCGGGTAAAGGTCAGCAAGGTTTCTCGGTGTTGCTCTATTATCTGCCTGGAAGTTTTCAATCGCCTGTGAGATATTCTTCATATTGTTGATGCATCCCATTGTTTTTGAAAACTCCCTTGAGTTGAAGGCAAGCCCTACAAATAGTGTAAGCAGGGTAACCGCAATGAAGCAGAAGATAATAACCTCTATCAAGCTGAATCCACCTTTCCTTCTCATTTCTCCCTCCTTTCCCTCTCCTGTGAAAGGGAGAGATAGACAAGTTTATTTTCCAGTTCCTTTAGTGCAAGGTTTAAACTCATATCCTTTACTTCTGCATTTCTCCACCTTTCAATCACTGCAACCGCACTCTTACCTATCTCATCATATCTTGCTGCAAGTTTTTCAATCTCTTCCAGTAGTGGCTTGAGGGCATCCCCTTTCCTGAGTGTAAATGTGGGGTTTTTCCCTTCCTGCAGGTCTTTAAGGATGGTCCTTATACGGTAGGCAGGTCCTGCAATCCTGTGTGTGATAATGAGCATCCCGAGTGCAGCAAGCAAGCCGAGAAGCAATATAAGGAAAAAGTTTGTTGTGACAAACCTTCTTATAGAGGCATTGTATATCTCTTCCACCCCTTCTGTCCGCAGCAGTTTATATCCTACATCCGACCATATGCTGTAAAATGTTACTATGCTTACAACTGCACAGGCAACTGCAAGAGAGATAAGTGCATAAAGAACGACCCTTAACTGTATCTCCCTGTCAACCCATAACCTTAGCCGTCCCTGGAGTTTCATATAAATATCATACCGGAGATTTTTATTTTTGTCAATAGCAATTTTACTTGACAGAAAAAGATATATATGGTAAAATTTATAGTAGAGAAGATTGGGGAGGAGGAAAAGATAAAAAATACTTGACAAAAATAAAAACTTGTGTTATATATAGGGCAAAGATGGAAAGTGTGGATACTTTCCACCGTGATAAAAAAGAAAGGAGGTGAGAAAGTATGAGAAAGAAAGGATTTACGCTTATTGAGTTGCTGGTGGTCATCGCGATCATCGCGATACTGGCAGCGATGTTACTGCCAGCATTGGCGAGGGCGAGGGAGCAGGCAAGAAGGGGTGTATGTATATCCAACCTCAAGCAGATAGGGCTTGCACTTGCTATGTATAGCCAGGACTATGCGGAAAGGTTCCCTGCATATGCTAGTAGCCGGACTGGGACAGGTGGTTTTGGTGCAAGTGCATCCTTGGGGCTTCTCACAGGACTGGTAGACCCGGACGATGGGACAACAAAGACAACACCATACATCACTGATGCGAAGTTGTTCCTGTGCCCGAGTTCTGCAGATACCCTTTATCCAACACCTGGTGTGTTAATAAAAGATGATACAAATGGAAATACCTGTTCCTATGCCTATGCGATAGGACTCAACCAGCAGACATACAAGGACACAGTCATCGTTGCTGACTGGAAGACAAACCCGTATAATGGAAGCAGTGCATTGCTGATGAATACAGCAGACAACCACGGCACAGATGGCGTGAATGTCCTTTATGTCAGGGGTAATGTGAAGTGGATAGCAGCAAACAAGGACGCTTCAAACAACTGGTATCTGAGCCAGGGAGATATCCCCAATGCGTATAATGGCTGTGCAACTGCACCAAGGGGAATGGAGACTCTTCAGAACTACAGAACTGACACAGGTCTATAATGAAAGAAGAAAAGGTGTGAAAAATTTAGTAAAAGGAGGTGAAAGAAGATGAAGAGAAAAGGATTCACCTTGATAGAACTGCTGGTAGTCATCGCCATCATAGCGATACTGGCGGCGATGTTACTGCCGGCACTGGCAAGGGCGAGGGAGCAGGCGCGTCGTGGTGTCTGTATATCCAACATCAAACAGATAGGACTGGCACTCAAGATGTATGCACAGGACTATGATGAGAACTTCCCTGTTGACACTTCAACAGTTGCCAATATGAGGACAGTACAGGCACTCTCGCTTCTTGTAGGGACAACGACAGAGCAGGGCTATATGGAAGATGCAGGTGGATTCAAGTGCCCCTCTGATATGATGTGGGGAAGGGCTGGTTCTACACTTGAGGGTACGTCCCTTACCTTAAATGTTGACCCATACAACCGGCTTGTGGACAAGTGTTCCTATGCCTATGCCTTACAACTAAATGAACAGACAGCAGATGAGACAGCAGTTATAATGGACAAGGCAGGGACGGTAGGGAGCGACTGGTCATTGACAAACCTTATCACAGCTACAGCAGGCACGGTCAACCACAAGTCAGAGGGAGTGAATGTGCTGTTTAAGGGTGGAAACGCAAAGTGGGTACCCAAAGACAGGGTAACCACAGAGATAAAGAACCTGAAAACAGACGGTTCTGCATATGGCGGCGATGCAGTTGGAAGTATAGAAAACCCATAAAAAGGTGAAAAGATGAATAAAAATTTTGTTAAAGGAGGTGAAAGAAGATGAAGAGAAAAGGATTCACCTTGATAGAACTGCTGGTGGTCATCGCCATCATAGCGATACTGGCGGCGATGTTACTGCCGGCACTGGCGAGGGCAAGGGAGCAGGCAAGAAGGGCTGCCTGTATATCTAACCTCAAGCAGATAGGGCTTGCAATAAAGATGTATGCACAGGACTACAGGGAGTACTATCCGACCACATCTGCTGCATGGAGCACAACGAACCCAAATGCAACAGCGGCAGGATGTCTTAACCTGCTTTATCCCAAGTATATATCAGCAGAAAAGACATTTCTCTGTCCGTCAGACCTCAATCCTTCAACGGCAGATATGGCGGATGCCGAGAGGGCCCAGTTAGGTTACACAGACCCCACCTCCCTCGGTGATCTGATACTGGAAAAGTCATCAACGGTTAGCGGGTCGGGTTGTTCCTACGCCTATGCTATGCTCTGCAATGAGCAGACAGATGTTGACACAGTAGTTGTGGTTGATAAGGCAAGGACAGGTGGAGCAGTAGGAACACAGTGGTTAAAAGTGAACCTTACAACAGGTGGACAGGGAGACATCAACCACAAGAAGGACGGTGTCAACGCCCTTTATGCTGGTGGACATGTCAAGTGGGTACCTTACGGACGGATAGATGTGAATGCTGACTTCCCGAACCTAGCCAATGATTATGGTTCTGCAGCCAGTATAAAGAACCCGTAATATCCAAAGACAGAAAAAGAGAGAAGACCCCCGCACCAGCGGGGGTCTCTCTTTTTTATTCCCCCTCTTTTCCCTTTGACAGAATCTTTTTATAAGGTATAATATCACTAATCAGATAATAAAAGTAATTTTGGGGGAGATATGAGGTTTTCAACAAGAACAAGGTATGGTGTGAGGGCATTAATAGACCTTGGGCTTTATTATAAAGGAAGGCCTGTCCTGGTTAAAGAGATTGCAAAGAGGCAGGGGGTCTCTGAGAGGTACTTGGAACATATTATGCTTGCCCTCAAAAAGGCGGGCTTTTTAAGGAGTATAAAGGGTGGTAAGGGTGGTTATGCACTTCTGAAATTACCTGAGGAGATCAGGATGAAGGATGTTGTTATAGCGCTTGAGGGTCCTATCTCCCCTGTTGAGTGTGTTGAGAGAAAGGAGATATGTGAGAGAAGCAGGACCTGTGCGGCGAGGGAGTTGTGGTGCAGGTTGAAGGATGAGGTGATACAAGTCCTTGAGAGGACAACACTGAAGGAACTGATAGAGAGGCAGAAGGAAAAGGGCAGCAGGAAAGGGGAAGGGCCATATTACGAGATATAGGAGACAAAACAGATGAGATACGGAAAGGATATAACACAACTTATAGGAAATACACCACTTGTAAGAATCAATAAGGTTACAGAGGGAGTAGGTGCAACAGTCCTTGCAAAACTTGAGTTTTTTAATCCGACTGGCTCTGTCAAGGACAGGGTTGCAGTCAGTATGATAGAGGATGCAGAAAGAAAAGGGCTTATAAAGAAAGGCACGGTAATCATAGAGCCAACAAGTGGAAATACAGGGATTGGGCTTGCCTTTGTCTGTGCCCAGCGTGGATACAGGTTGGTCCTTACAATGCCTGAAAGTATGACACTTGAAAGGAGGAAACTTCTTTCCCTTTTTGGTGCTGAGATTGTGCTAACACCAGCGGAAGAGGGGATGACAGGTGCGGTGAGGGAGGCAGAGGAACTGGCGAAAAAGTATAGAAGCTCATTCATCCCGCAGCAGTTCAAAAATCCAGCAAATCCAGAAGTCCACAGGAAGACAACAGCAGAAGAGATATGGAAGGATACTGATGGTAAGGTAGATATATTTGTCGCAGGTATTGGAACTGGTGGAACAATTACAGGTGTTGGAGAGGTTCTGAAGAAAAGGAAAAAGAATATAAAGGTTATAGGGGTTGAGCCGGAAAGGTCTCCTGTACTTTCCGGAGGCATGCCCGGCAGGCATAGCATTCAGGGGATTGGTGCGGGATTTGTCCCTGAGGTATTGAACTTAAAGGTAATAGATGAAATAATAAAGGTCTCTGATGAGGATGCAATAGAGACAGCGAAAAGGTTGATAAGGGAAGAAGGGATTTTGTGTGGTATCTCATCAGGTGCTGCGGTCTTTGCAGCAATAAAGGTGGGGAAAAGGAAGGAGATGAAAGGTAAAATAATAGTTGTGGTTTTGCCTGATACAGGAGAAAGGTATCTCTCTGTGTGGTAACTCTCCCTTACCCATATCTCCTCCCCCTTGAGTGGGGAGGGTGCTGGTGCGAAGAATAATGAGCACCGTATAGCACAGAGGGCGAGATGGGTGCCAGTGCGATGAGTAAAGAGCACTGTTTGGCACGGGTGGCGAGTTGGTGAGCCACCCCGGA
>Ga0078972_1012933_pt1 | contig 14068 bp, 7 predicted proteins | sample YelNatPaOPGAMG01_FD_67568 | JGI IMG/M metagenome (GOLD analysis project Ga0078972, IMG submission 67568) | Hot spring thermophilic microbial communities from Obsidian Pool, Yellowstone National Park, USA - OP-RAMG-01 (SPADES assembly) (version 2) | ecosystem: Environmental > Aquatic > Thermal...
TTTATGATAAAAATCAAATTCTTTGAAAGTTAAATAAATATTATCAATTAAACTAAAGCCATACTTATTTATATATTCAAAAATATTAATTTCTTTTTCTTGTAATTTTCCTTCAGGAAATATGTTATTATAAATTTTATTTAAATTTTCAATTATAAAATTATTTTTCTTCTTATACTCATTAATAATTTTTTTATTAAGAACATTAATTTCTCTTTTAAGATTTTGTTGGATTCTACCAAAAGCTTCGGTGGAATCAAACCCATCATTTTTTAACTTAATTATATATTTTTGCAAAGTATCAAACAAATCTCTTTCTAAGCTTTCAATATATAATTGATAATCAAATCCAGAAATATTTTTTAATATTTTATTTGCAATAATCTCTTGATTTATATCAATTTCGTTATAACTTAAATTTAATTTTAAAAATGCATTTTTTACTTTATTTTCAATTAAAGTTGCTGACATTCTAGGATATAAAATTGGCAATTCAATACCAAATAATGTATAAACATCTTTTAATTGAGCATAATAGCTAATTTCTCCAGGCCCACAAATAGTAGCTATATTTGGAAGAATATAATCTTGAAATAATGGTCTTAATATTACATTTAAGCTTACATTATTAATGTTTTTAAAAATAATATCTTGTAATTTATTTTTATCTAATTTATCTTTTTTATCAATAGTTGACTTTTCAAATTTAAAATTATTTTCAGAGCCTTCATCCTCATCAATATTACCTATAAATTTTATTTTTTCGCGTCCATATTCAGTATTTAAAAAAAAGTGTAAATTATTCTTTACTAAATTCAACTGAGCATGATAACCTTCAGATACAAGCTCACTGCCATTTAATTCAATTATATTGTTTATTCTATTAAAGTTATTCAAATCAAAATTTAAAATTTTAAATAATAATTTCTTTAATTCTAAAATCTCAGGATCTATTAAAATTAGTCCATATTTTTGAAATAATTTAGCAACTATCAAAGAATAAAATTTTGAAACGCTAATTCCATTAAATTTATTTTCTTTTTTTATATTTAACAAAATTTCATCAATAAATTGACTAATTTGTATTTTAAAATCAGTTTCAGATAAGCTTTGGATCATTTTCCTACAAACATTTTCAATTTCATCGAGCGGCAGAATTATCTTTGAATAACAAAAACCATTTAAATATTCAGGAATATCTATTGAAATATTTTCAAGCTGATTTTCAAAAATTTTTATATTTTTTATTTCCAGTAAATCACTATCATCAGAAGCATTCCAAAATACAGGAATTATATTTAAATTTAGTTTATTTGAGAGGTAGCTAGATAAATTTAAAATTGTTATGATTTTATAAATTGAAAAAATAGCACCCGTAAAAATTGTTGGTTGCTGTCCAGCAATAACAACATAAGTATCTTTATTTTTTAAAAGCTTTATATTTTCAATAGTTTTAATGCCACAGTTAATAGATTTATTATATTCTAATAACGAGTTTAAAATTATTTCTCTAAATTTGTTATTATAAAAATTATTTATATAGTCAATTCTTTCATTATAAGAATTGATTATTCTGTAATCATATGTAAAAAAATCTTTTAATTTTTCGTAATTAAAAATATAGTCATAAAATAATTTATTATAATAAAATTTTTCTTTTGTAATGTTTTGTGCTTTTAACATATTTTTATTCTCATAATATTTATTAGCTTTTAATTTACCCGTTTATCTTTTTATAAAATCAATTATAAATTTAATACCTAAATAAAATAAAAACACTGCACATAAAATAATAATAATTTTATAAATTTTTTCATTTAAGAATTTTTTACCTTTACTAACAATTAAACCAACTATCATATACCATATAAAATCAGAGCTTATGTGTCCAAAATAAAAAAAACCAACACCAGCATATTTAAAAGATAAGCTTTTTACTAAAAAAGCTGCGCCAATAGTTACCCACCATAAATACCAATAAGGATTTATTATGCTAACTAGCATCCCTTGGAAAAAAGATAAATTGATGTTTTTTTTATAAATATTATTTTTATTTATTGCTTTATTATGATTAACATTATTTAAGTTATTATCAATATTCTTATTATTATTAATAATATTTATTTTGTTAATTTTATTATTGTTTAAATTTAATTTAATTTTATTTCTTATAATTGAATAAATTAAATTTATTGAAAGAAAAAGTAAAACTAACCCACCCGTAATGCCAATAATTTTTATAACAATATCATTATTTAAATATTTAAGAATTCCTGCTAAAAATAAAATTAATATTATTAATTCAGTTAAAGCATGACCTATTACAATTAGTATTGAATCTTTAAAACCATTTTTTGCTACATTTGTTATTACAGTAGTAAACATTGGGCCAGGAACAATTGCCCCTGAAAACCCAACAATTAATGCACTAAAAAATATTTGACTAACTCCTATAAAAATTTCCATTTTAATATTTTATTATTAATAATTTTAAATTAATTTTAAATAACATATTTAAGAATTTGTCTTTATTTATTTTTATTATTATCATAATAAAAACTAATAATATTTATTACAAATAAAAATTAAAATTTATTATTTTTACTATTGACACAAATATTTTTAATTGCTATATTTATAATTGTCTTAGAACAGGAGGCAACCTTTAGAAATTACTGAAATTTAACAACGAAAGAAGTTAAAAAGTAAGTTATATTCTAAAAAGTCCCTGAGAAAAGTTCTAAGAGAAGCTCCGAGATGTTTAGTAGCCTAAAGCAAATGCCATGGCAAAAGATAACTCGGAGTTTTTTTATTTTTATTTTTATTTTTTAATTGCAATCTTAATTTAAAGTAGTAAAATTTTTAAATTAATTTTTATTATAAATAAAAATTAATTTTAATTTTCTTAATAGTTTTTTATAACTTATTACTAATTTATTATTTAATAATTATTTTATTAATTATTATAATTTTTTATATATATTAAGGAATTAAATATGAGTGAAGAAAAAAATTTGTTACATCCAAAGTATGCTTTTTTTAAGGGAGAAATTGTTCCGATTAGTGAGGCGAAGGTAGATATTAGAACTAATGCTTTACAATATGGAACAGCAGTATTTGAAGGAATTCGTTCATATTGGTCTAATGAAGATAAAAAAAATTATGTATTTAAGATGAAATCACATTATAAAAGACTTTTTAATAGTGCAAAAATTATGATGATTGATATTAAATACAGTATTGATGAACTTTGTGATATAACGGTTGAGCTATTAAAAAAAGAATCTTATCAAGAAGACTCTTATATTAGACCATTTGCATATAATAGCGGTTTAAATATAGGTCCAAAGTTAATTCATAATGAACAAGATATTTTTATTTATACAACACCCTTAGGAGAATATATTAATATTTCTGAACCTATAAGCGTTTGTGTTTCATCATGGGCTAGGATACCTGATAATTGTATACCACCGAGGGCAAAAATATCTGGCAGTTATGTTAATGCAGCATTACAAAAAACTGAAGCAATGCTCACAGGCTATGATGAGGCAATTACTTTATCTATAGATGGGCAGCATGTTTGCGAAGGTAGTGCTGAAAATTTGTTTATGGTTAAAAATGGAAAGCTTATAACTCCACCAGCTTATAATGACATTCTCGAAGGAATAACTAGAAATACAATTATAGAACTAGCAAAAAATGAACTTGATATAGAAACTATTGAAAGACAAATTGATAGGACAGAATTATATGTTGCTGACGAACTTTTCTTTTGCGGTACTGGAGCTCAAGTATCACCAATAGGTAGTGTCGATAACAGAAAAATTAATAATGGTAAGATGGGAACCATAACAAAAAAAATTCAAAATATTTATTTTGATGTTGTTAGAAATAAAAATAAAAAATATTCAAGTTGGTGTACAGAAGTAAAATAAATCTTTACTTGCTAAAACAAAAATCTTTAAAGTTGCAGAAATTTTTACATTTTTGAAAATTTATATTATTAAAATCTGCATTTTTAATATTTTCTATTATATTTAAAATATTATTTATAGTATTTTCTTTTTCTTTATTGGTAATTTTAACAATATTCTTACTCCCATCCCCAAGATAAAAAATAATTCCTTCTATATTATCCACAGAAATATTATATAAATCTGATATACCACAAATATATGTTTTTATTTGAAATAAATAATTATCATCATTTTTATTAGTTGAAGTTTTATAATCATAAATTCTTATAGTTTTATTATTTAAAAAATCTATTCTATCTATTTTGCAAGTTAAATAAAACGAATTTATTTTCCAATAAAATAATTGTTCAGTTAAAACATTTTCACATGAATCTAAGCTTAAAAGATCACTGTTAAAAAAGTTTTTTATATATTTTAATAAATTTAAGTCTTTAAAATCTAAAGTTTCATCAATTTCTTTAGAAATCTCCTCTTCATTATTATTTATTTTTTTTTCAATCAAATTTTGGTAATTTAATTTTAAATTTTTATATTTATCTAATTTATTTTCTTTTAAAAGTTTAAAACAAAAAGAAGTAATATATTGTAAAAATATATGCACTTTAGTTCCTATCACTTCATCAATACTTTCAGGTTCAGGTAAATTTATTTCATATTTATATTTATAAAGTATTGGACATTTATAAAAATCTAAAATTTCAGTTAATGAATAATTATCATTATTATTTTGTAATTTTTCTTTTAAAGTATTTTTAGAATCTGTTAGGTTAAAATTCACGCCATCTAAAAATTTGTTAATAAAAATTTCATTATCAAGCGAACTTAATAAATCAATACTCTTTACTTTTTTTATATCATTCATATTTGCTGCAAGACTTCTTTCAATATTTTTAAAAACACTTTCATTTAATAAATTTGCTACATTATTTTTTTTGCTTTTATAACTTTTATTATTATTTCTTAAATTATTGTAGTTATAGGTTTCATCAAAAATAACTTTTAATTTATCTAAATTATTTATATAAAAACCTTCTTTTATATTAAAATTTTCTTGAAGATAATCCTTTGTCTTATCTTCAAATAAAATTATATTTTTCTCTTTAATTAAAATATCTTTAATAAATGTTAAAAGATTTTTCTGGTTTAAATTATTATTAAGAATATCTGATTGGTTTTCATATTGAGGATAAGAAAGTATTAATATTTCCCTTGCCCTACTACACCCTACATAAAAAATTCTTCTTTCTTCTTCAAGTAATATATTTTTTAACTCATCTTGATATTTTTTAACACTTGTATATAAGTACTTATCTTTATAAATTTTACCATCTTTTCTTAATAATGACGGTAACTCAAAGTTACTTGCTTGAGATTTTCTTGGCTTAAAGTTTTGTTCCCAAAGCATTGGTAAAAATACAACTTTAAACTCTAATCCTTTTGATGCATGGATACTCATAATTTTTACAGAATTTTCATTAGAAATTACTTGAAGATCAGGATCTTCATAATCAGTTTTTGCTATTTCTTTTAAATAAATAATAAAACTATCAAAATCTACATTAAAATTATTTTCTTCAAACTCGTATGCTAATTTTATTAAATTTTCAACATTTCTGATTTTCTTTTTTGCGATACTACCAAATCTAGAATTTAATTCATCATATAAACCAGAATAATGAAATATTAAATTAATTACTGCATTAAGAGGAAGTAACTTATAATTTTCTAAATAATAATTCAGTTCATTTAAAAAACTTTTAAACCTTTGTTTAGTTTCTTCACTAAAATATTCACTTATTTCAATGTTTCTAAGAGAATTTATAATAGCGTTTTTACTAAAATTATTTAAATTAATATTTTCCAATTCATTTTTATTATAATTTTCAAATTCACTATTTAATTTTCTCAAAAAATAAATATCTCTATCTGAAATTTTATATTTACCAGATTTAAGCAAGTAAATTATAGATTCATCATCATATATATTATTAATAACTTTAAGCCAAGAAACTAAAAAAATTATTTCAGGTTCATAAAAATAACTTTTACTACCTACTAATTCATATTTGATATTAAATTTTTTAAAAGACTTAATTATATTATTAAACCTTTTTTTTCTGCATAAAATAGCAATATCCTTATATCTATATCCAGCAAAATTAAGTTTAAGAATAATTTCTGAAATTTTATCAGCTTCTTCTTCTAGATAATCTGTTTTTAAAAAAACAACAGCTGATTTTTTTTCATTATTTTCAGGTTTTATAATTTTTTCTTCTCTTCTTTTATTATCACTTAATATAAAATTCGTAAAATTAATAATATTTTTGCCAGACCTAAAATTAGTTGTTAAAAAAAATGTTTTAATTTCATTACTTACATTTTCAGTAAAATAATTAAAATCTTGTATATTTTCTATGCAAGCTCCTCTAAATCCATAAATTCCTTGGTCATCATCTCCAACAATCATTAATTTATTAAATTTCTTCGAATAAATCATTGATAATAAATAAGCTTGGGCATTATTTGTATCTTGGAATTCATCTACAAAAATATACTTATATTTTAAAATATATTTTTTTCTTAAAACTTCATTTTCTTTAAACAAAAAATAAGGCAAAAACACTTGGTCTGCATAGTCAATATAATTATTTTCTCTTTTTATCTTTTCATAATATTCATATATGTCTGATAATTCTTTAATAATTGGAATTTTTTCTTCTTCTTCTTTTAATAAACTTTTGCTTTTAAAATTACATAAATATTTTTCATAATTATTAATATAATATTTAATTTCTTGTAAAGTTATTAAATTATTTTTTAAATTCCAAATATACTCTAGCAAATGATTTACAAATTCACCGATGTTTTTACCGGCTTTTAAAGAATTAAAAGAATAATCTTTAAAAATTTCATAAATTATTTGCCAAGCTTGAACATCATTTATAAGTTGAAAATTTTTTCCATATCCTAAATAAAAACTATTTTCTTTAATAATTTTATTTCCAAAAGAATTAAATGTATAAATATCTATAGAATCAATATCATTATTATAATTAAGTTTTTCTCTTATCTTTTCTCGCATATTTTCAGCAGCATTATTTGTAAAAGTTAAAGCAAGAATTTCACTTGGTTTGCATAGATTATCACTTAAAATTTTTATTATGTTCTCAGTTAAAACAGAAGTTTTTCCTGAACCTGCACAAGCCAGTATTCTTTTTATTGGATAATCACTATTAATTATTTCATCTTGTTCTTTGGTTAAATTAAATTTCATTTCCATAATACTTTTCGCAAAATATTTTATAATTACAATTATGACAGCTCATATAATTTTTAGGCATTACATAAAAATTTTCCTCTTTTATATTTGAAATAATATTTAAAATTTTTTGCATTACTTCATCTTCATTATAATCTTCTTTAAGTATATCTAAAAAAGGATCTTTATTAACCCCTAAGAAATAATACCTTAATTTGATATTTTTATTATTTGAGTTTAAAAAAGTATTATTTAAGAAATTACCATATTTAAATGCAAGCCCATATATTTTTAATTGTAGTTCTTCGGCTATTTCTTTATTTGAGTATTTAGTTTTAGAAGATTTAAAATCTATTATATCAATGTTCTTATTATCGATTACATTTATAAAATCTATTTTCCCTATTATTATATCTTTTGTTTTAAGCTCAAAATTAAAATTTATCTCACAATAAAATTTTTTAGTATTACTTTTATCTTCAGCTTCATTATAATTTTCAAGAAAATAATTATTTACAAAATTTTCATAAAAATTTTGTAAAATAAAATCTCCTTCTTGAATCATTTCATTAAAATAAAAATTAAAATTAAATTGACTTTTATATTTTTGCATTTCTTCATGGAAAATATTTATCAAATTACTTAATTTATATTCTGAATTTTGCTGAAAAAATTTTTTTATAACTTCATGGTAAATAGAACCCATTAATAAAGAAATTTTTTCTTCTTTATCTTCAATTTTAAATAAATACTTTATTTTATATTTTAAAGGACATTGATTATAAGTATCGAGTGAACTATAAGAAAATTGATTACCAAAATTATTAAATATATTTAAATTATTTATTGTTTCTTTTTTTAAATTCCACCAATCTTTAAAGTTATATATACTATTTAAAAATAAAATATAATCTTTATATTTTTTTGTATCATAAAATAAATTTTCATTGATTCTATATGTAGCGACTATAGCTTTCTTTTTTAATAACCATTTGTTCCTTAAATAATTAAAATAATCTATATAATAGCTAAACTCATTATTTTTATAATTATTGTTTGAATTTGTTTTTCCATATTCTTCATTTTTAAATTTCTCTTTTTCTTTTAAATTTTTATAATCATTATAAATATCTATAAAAAAAGTTGATTGCTTTTTATATTTATTTGAAGTTACATATAAAAAATTTTTAGCTCTTGTTAAACCAACATATATTATTTTTCTTTCTTCTTCTTCATGAATTTTCTTTACTTCTTCTTCAGTTGGGTAATATTTTTCTAAAAACATTTGAAATATCTTATTATCATAAATTTGTGGTTTATAAAAATCAGAAGGAAAATAACCTTTATTTAAAAACGGAATAAAAACTGCTTCAAACTCATAATTTTTACTTTCATAAAAACTAATTATTCTAACTCCATCATTTTTATTAATATCTTTATCACTTTCTTCAATTTCTTCTATGAATTGATTGTCTCTTAATTTATCTATATAGTAAAAATAATCAACTAATGAATTATTATTTAAATTTTCTTTACTAAAATTTTTAATGCTTTTAAGATAATCATTTAAAACTTTTATTAAATTTTTCTCAGAATTATCAAGCTTATCATAATTTAAAAATCTTTCTTTAAAACCAGTTTTTTCATCTTTAATTAAATCAATAAAAAAGCTAAATGAATTCGAATTAACTTTTTTTGAAAATTTATTAATTAACTTAATAAAATTAGATAATTTTTTAAAATTTTTTTCATCAATATTTTTAAAATATTTTAAATTATATATTAGAAACTGCCATAAATTATTATTAAAGCGATTGGATTGTGACAAATATATTGATTCTACTTCTTTAAAAAACAAAGGATTTATTTTAAAAAATTCAAAAGATAATAAATTTTTAATTAAAAAATCAATTTGATTTGAATTATTTTTAATATTTCCAATATTCTTGTAATTATTTATTTTTTCATTATGAATTTTTTTATTAATATTATTTTCATTAATATCTATAGTAAATTTCGTTTTATTTTCACTTAATAAACTATGTTTTAAATATTTATTAAATTCATTTATTAAAATACTTAAATTTGCAATATTTAAAATAAATTTAACATACTTGCTTGAAGGAGCAGATCTTGAATTTCTTAAATAATAATTTACATTATTTTGAATTAAAAAATTTTCAATAATTCCTGTTTCAAATTCAGAACCTTTTAAAATAATAGCAATATCTTTTAATTTAATATTATTAATTTTATTAAGATAATAAATCTTAGATAAAATAAAATTTAACTCTTCATGTAAATTATTAAAACTTTTTACTATTACTTCTCCGTTAAATTTATTTAATTTTTTCTCATTACTATTTAAATTGACACCATCATTATCATTATTGCTATCCTTAGATGCTTTTATAATTCGGTTATTATTTTTGCTAATGAATTTATTTGAAATTTCATTTATTAAAAAATTATTTCTAAAATTTTTATTTAAAAAAATTATATTTTCTTTATTTATAGTTTTATAAAAACTAAAAAAATTATTAATATTTGAACCTCTAAAAGAATAAATTGATTCATCATCATTTCCGAAAAAAACTATATTGTTGTTTGAAATTTTTTTTATAATTTCTGCTTGAGCATAATTTATTTCTTGTAAATCATCTACAATAATAAAATCATATTTTTGTTTATATTCAGATAATATTTTTTTATCGGTATTTAATATTCTTTCAGTTTCTTGCAAAATTCTTCCATAATCATATAAATTATTATTTTCTAATTCTTGGTTATACTTTAAATAAATATTATTGATTTCAGACATTAACTCATTTACATATGGGGTAAATTTTTTTGATAAATCCTGGGGAGTAAGTAAATTTTCTTTTGACCTTAATATAAAGTCAAAAATTTCTTGTATGATGCTAACTCTGGTAAATGAGCTGCTATTTAAAAGTTTTACTACATGAAAATAATTATTTTTATCTAAATTATTTAATATATTAGTAATTAGTTCCCATTGTTGTGGAGCAGTTAATAATTTTATGCCCTCTAATATATTATTAAATTTAGAAATACTATTTTCATCACTATATATACTTGAATTATTATTTAATGCATTATTAATTATGATATTGCTTATTAAATAATTATTTAAAAAATCAAAGCAAAATGAATAAAAAGTTAGTATTTGTATTTCATTTAAAGAAGAACTAATTGCTAAAGAAACTTCATCTCTGTAAAATTTCGAAGCTTTTCTATTAAAAGTAAAAACAATTATTTTATTTTCATTTATTTTTTGATTACAAATTAAGTATTTAATAAACTGAATTAAAAAAAAGCTTTTACCTGTACCTGGACAACCAGTAATTAAAAAATTTTCTTTTTTCTTAATTATATAACTGAAATAATTTTCATAATCAAATTTTATAGACATAATAAAAAAATAATTTTGGAGCGGACTACGGGAATCGAACCCGCCCCTTGAGCTTGGGAAGCTCATGTACTACCACTGTACTAAGTCCGCTTTATTTTTAAAACTTATAATTTAAGTAAAATCTAGTAAAAAATTTTATTATATAACCCATTTTTATTGCAAATTAAATTTTAAAAAATAAAAAATAAAATATTAAAATTAACTATAAAACTTTCTAGTTTATTCTTTGTTTTCGTTAGTTTTATTTTCTTCTAAACTATTATTTCTATCTAAATTTATATCTTGCTCATTTTTTATTTCACTTTTTTCTTTTTCTATTTTCTCTGTGATAACTTTTGTTGAGGATGGTTCATATTTTATATTTGATAAATTTGTAATTGTTAAATTAACTTTAAAAACTTTTATTCCTAATTTATTTACTGAAAAATCTGTTGCATTTTTTATAACTTCTTGCATTTTATCAGGAACATAACAATCAGAACTAATTTTTGAATAAATATTTAATATAACACCATTAGATTTTGGAACAACCTTAACTATAACATCTGATAAACCACCAATTCTACTAACATTTTCTCTTACCTGACTAGCTACTGATTCCAAAGTTATCATTCCTTTCCCTTCTCTTACAGCAGTAACGATAGCAGTCTTTGTTTTTTTTCTATAAAATTCAAGAACAAGCAATAAAATACAAAAAATAATTATAGCAAGTAAGATTAGAATCGTTATAGAGGTTGAAATACTTTTATTTGGATTAAAAAATTTATTTATGACATCCGACCATTTAAAAATTTTTGTAAAGCTATTAAATATTCCTACAATGGAAAGACAAATAACTGCAATTAGTATTAAAATAACTACAATTTTATTAAAAATATTCATGATTCACCTTCTAGTGTTTATTTTTATTAAATTTTCTTTTAAATTAAATTATTATAATTAACTTTACACTTGTATTAAATTAAGCCTACAATAAATTAAATTAAATATTGCTTATATTATAGATTATTTTATAATTTTTTAATATTAATAAATAATTAAAAACTTAGAACATAAAAGGATATTAATTGATGGATAAAACTATTATTATATTAAACCCTTCTGCTGCTCAAGGAAAAACAATTAAGAAAAAAACAGAAATAGAAGCATTATTAGCCAAATACAATATTAATTATCAAATTTATATTACAAAAAATGCTAATGATATTAAAGAATCAACTAAAAGATATCTTAATGATGGTTATAAAAATTTTATTGGTATTGGTGGTGATGGGACATTACATTATATTGCTAATATAATTGCAGATACTGACTGCAATCTCGGAATAATTTCAACAGGATCAGGAAATGATATTATAAAATCATTTGGTATAAACAACGAAATTGAAGAAAATATAAGAATAATTAAACAAGGTAAAACTTCAAGAATTGATTTAGGACTTTATAACAATAATCAATATTATATAGGAGTAGCAGGTACTGGATTTGATTCTGAAACAACAAAATATGCTAATGAAACAAGATTACCATTAAAAGGTAAAGCAAGATATAATTTTGCTACATATAAAACATTAATTACATATAGATCCAAAATTTTTAATCTTAAATATGACTTAAATATTAGAGAAATTAATATGATGATGATGGTAGTTTCTAATTTAAAATATTATGGTGGCGGCATGAAGATAACTCCTGATGCAGATCCTTTTGACGGTAAATTCGATGTTTGTTTAATAAAATCTATGTCAAAAATAACTTTTATTAAAAGCTTTCCAAAAGTTTATGAAGGCTTACATTTGCAACTGCCCCAAGTTGAATACTTTAAAACCAATGAAATTGATATTGATTGTGATTATAAACTTGATGTTTATGGTGATGGTGAATACATGGGAAAACTTCCAGCAAATTTTAAAATTGCACCTAAAATGCTAAATATTTTTTTACCATAAGCCACAATAAGCAATATAAAATAATTATATTTTCTAACTCCTAATAATAAATAAATTAAATAAATTAAATAGTGAAAATATTTAAATAAAAATAAGTTAATTATTTATTTTTGAAATCTTACCCATGTGCCATTTTTTATTATAAAAATTGTTGACTGAGGATTTTTTAAATTACCATTTGAATCAAACTCTATATGGCCTGTTACACCATCAAAAGATGTATTTCTTAACTCATCTATATAATCAGCAGGTAAAATAGAATTTGCTTTCTTCATAGCTTCTATTAAAATATAGAAAGCGTCATATGCATATGGGGCAAACTCTCCAGGCTCCTTAATCTCAATACCTTTTATCTGAGGCGCAGTATCTTTAAATTTACGCCAAAATCCTATAGCCCTAGGATCCTCAGAAAACATAGCAATTGACGGAGGAGTTGGGACAATTGCAACTAAGCCTTCAAGATATTTAGCATCTGCTAATTGCAATATACCTTCATCCATTCCTAACTTTTCTGTTAAAAAATTTGATTTAACCCCAGTTTCTCGTGCAACACTTAAAACTTTTGCAAGAGTTTGATAATCCCCACAAAAAAATATTAAGTCACAATCATCAATTAATAAATTTTCAGCAAGTAATTTATAATCTTCGGTTTCTGGTTTAATAGAATATTTTTTATAAATATTTATTTTTGAATCAGGATTATTTGTTAATAATTTTTCAAGATACTCAATAAAATTAATAGAATACTCTGTATTAGTATTAATTATTACCATTTTTTTAGATTTATAATTATTAATAATAAAATTAGCAACATTTTCAACAATTTGATTATTGCTAATAATTACCCTAAAAAAATTTGATCCTGCTTTTTCTAAATCATTTCCTGTTGCACTTGGAGTTACCATAGGAATATTATAATCCTGGTATATTGGTAATGCTGCTTTTGTTGTTGCATTAAAAGAAGACCCTATAACACCAGATACATTTTCTTGAACCATTTCCTGAGAAACAAGATACGATTTTTCTGCATTGCCTTCATCGTCTTTTGACACTATACTTATTTTATAATCAAATCCAGCAATTCTAACTGGAGCAAGTTCACTAGCAGCTATATTAATGCTTACTAATTGTTCTTGGCCATAATTTTTATAGTCACCAGTTAAAACACTTTGGCTACCAATTTTAATTATTCTTTCTCTTTGTGAACAACTTGTAATATTAATAGAAAAAAATAAAAATAAAACTAAAATTAAAGTTAAAGAAACTGCATATAATAAAGACTTAACATTCTTTTTCATAAATTAACTCCAAGATTAAAAATATTATATAATTTAATAAAATTAATATATAAATAGATTATAAAATAATTTTATAACTTATAGCTTAGCTGATTATATCAAAAAATAAGTTTTTTATAATTATTTTTAAATTAAAAATATAAAATATA
>Ga0078972_1012935_pt1 | contig 14068 bp, 7 predicted proteins | sample YelNatPaOPGAMG01_FD_67568 | JGI IMG/M metagenome (GOLD analysis project Ga0078972, IMG submission 67568) | Hot spring thermophilic microbial communities from Obsidian Pool, Yellowstone National Park, USA - OP-RAMG-01 (SPADES assembly) (version 2) | ecosystem: Environmental > Aquatic > Thermal...
TGGAGCAAGTCAGGGGATTCTTGGTGGCTTTGAGGGGCGAGCTCGTCGTCCCGACTATAGAAGCCTTTAGGAGGCTGACGCTGGGCGTATAACAAGCGGTTGCAGCCGACCGCCTTCGGCGGCGGCCGAACCGCAGGCCGTTCGGCTATCGCCTGAATTCCAACACGCCTTTCCTCCCCTCTCCTGGTTAACAACCGCGTCGCCTTCGCACCCCACCCCAATCCGTCATTTCGAACTTCCGGCCGGTAAGTATCTATTAGGCTGTAGGCTGTAGGAACTGGGAGCACTGCGGCCACTGGCCTACAGCCTACGGTCTACAGTCTCAAGTCTTGGGTCTCAATGCTCGGATAAGGCCATTCAGGACTTTGGAGGTTTCAACGCATGAGGCATCGAGTGTCTCGTAATCGCTCGACGCCAGGAATCCTAAACGGCGTGCGAGGGAACCCTGATAATGCAATTCGCGCGCCGAGCCGTAGGCCATGTCGAGAAAGCGGAGGTAGTCCGCTCTGTCTCCATCCACTCGCTTGGGCCAGGATCATCAAGTTGTGACTGACGACGCGTAACAGCAATTCCATTGATCGTCGCCGCGCGGTGCGGGCACGCAAAGCCGATCCCAGGTTTCGCTTGATCATCGAATTCACGGTTTCGGCCTGCCAACGCTGACCATAGTACCGCTTGTCCGCCTTGCGTTGGAAGCGCTGTTGCATCAGGCGGCGGAAGCGCGTGGGGGCCGGCTTCTCCGTCGGACGGCCCGAGTGGGGCGGGATGATCGAACGCACGCCCATGTCCAGGCGGGCGCTGCGGTGGTTGGCCTCCGAGTCGCAGCCGGCATCGGCCACGGCAATGTTCACACCGGCCCGACACCAGGCCTCGAACAACAGTGGCTCGAAGAACGGCTGATCGCCGCCGCCGCCGGTGGTGGCTCGCGCTCCCAAGATCAGATGCGCGGCCGTGGCCACCGCCAGCGACAACTTGGGCAGCCGCTTCACCACCGCCCGCCGCCGATTGGCCGCGATTTTCGCGGCTTTCTTGCGTCTCTGCCGCGCCGTTTGCTCCTGCCGTTTCTGGAAATGCCGGCTGACGTGACGCGACTCGAACATGCTGCTGTCGATGGCCACGATCTTGATGCGTCCCTCGATCAGTCGGCATTGCTTCCCCCACACCACCATCTGGTCCAGCATGCTGTTGAGGCGCCGACGCTTCACCAGACGTCGGAAGGCGCGGCACAGGGTGTTGTGGTCGGGGGTGCGACTCAGGCCGATCTCCGCCCGCCAGTCGGGACAGTCCTCCAGGAGCGCTTCCACGCCCCGATAGCTTTTCCTCTGATGCTCCCGCAGAACCAGACAAGCGAACAATTGCGGATCGGTGAAGTCCTTGCGGCTGAACGTGGACGCATGGTCGGGCATGAACTGTTTGGCTATCTCATGCGCGGCGGCCATCACCGTCCGTGGCGATTTGCAGGTCTCCATCCGGTATTGTGTAGCCGCAAGCGGCTCGGGGCGCTACCGAACGAGCGCCTAGCACTGCCAGGGTAGAGACAGAGCACGACCAAATCACGGCTGCCGCGAAAAGCCTTGGCCATTGAGTGCGGAGTACCAACGAACACCGCCCGCCAGCGTAACGGAAAGCATCTCTGCAAACGTGCCCGTCGGCAGAAGGTTATGGCACGTGCCCCGCGAGCAGCGCATACGGTCGGTTGAAAGGACGTGGCAGCACGCTCACGAATGGCGCGCTCATCCGTTGCAGTGTGTGATGTTGCGCCGGGGCTGCGGGACTGCGCCCGTGTTGACTGAGGCGGGCCGTTCTGACGGACGTTGGGGCCTGACCATTTCATCAGCGCTACCGGTATGCACCTCGCACAGCGCGATGCAGCGGACGTCCGCGAGACGGGAGCGGCCGGCGACCCTGAACGCCCGTGCGCGTTTAACGGGCGGGTTCGGGCGACAAAAGGTGCATGCGGCGCAGGTAGGCGTCCATGTCGAACTTGCGCGTAAGGCCGGCGGCGTTCATGTAGCGCACGGTGCCGAAGATGGGGCGCTGGCTCCACGGACGGTCGTGCTTGCCGAAGCACCAGGCAACGCCGGCGTAAGAGTTGGGGTCGCGGCCATCGAGGAACCACCTGTTGTTGAGGGCGAGGGTGGTTCTGAAGGCGGCCTCGGGAGAGCGGCTCCATTCGATGATTTTCTTGCCCCAGTACATTCGCATGTAGCCGTGCATCTTGCCCGTCACAATCATCTCGCGCATGGCGGCATTCCAGAAGGGGTCGTGGGTTCGGCAGGACTCGAGTTGTCTCCGGGAGTAAACATAATCGCGGCTGTCCGTCGCATGCCGCGCCAGGGTCGCCCGCGCCCAGCCGGGCAGGCAACGGAAGCGATCGTAACAGGGCGAATAATGGACGAAGTTCACGCTCAGTTCGCGGCGGATGATGAGCTCTTCGAGGAAGGCGTCTTTGGCCTCCTGTCGCGTGCCCGGGGCTTCGGTGATGCGGAGAGCAACATAGAGGGGAGAAATCTGGCCAAAATGGAGATAGGGACTCAGATGCGACTCGATGCCGCGGCCGGGGTCGCTGCGGCTTTCGGCGTACTCATCGAGCTTGTCGGCGATGAAACGGCGGAGATGCTCCTTGGCCTGTGTCGTACCGCCGAGGTAGAACCTCTGCCGCGGCACGCTGCGGTCCACATTGAGCAATGCGAGGGCCGCCTCCACGTCGCTGATGCCGAAACCATCACCGGCAATACCGAGCGAATCGCGCCTGGGCACGGTTTCGGCCAGTGGAACGAGGAATCTTTCGAGATGCCGGTGTATCTTTGGCCGGATCGTGGCGGCCGCGTATTCCTCCCTGTCGGAGACGGTCTCGACGGGTACTACCACATCGCTTTCCACCTGTACAACAGGGCATGGCGCATGGCGGGCGACATGCCGGCGCCAGTGTTTCTGGATGCGCGTGTAGCCGCGGTCGGTAACGAGCAATGCGGCGTGCTCGGCCAGCGCGACGGCTGCCTTCTCGGGCGATTGGCGGCGGACCACCAGTTGAATACCGCGCCGGCGCAGGGCGGCCTGCGTCTCCCGGAGACCTTCGAGCATGAAGGCGTAGTGCCGCAAATTGGCTTCCGGGTAGGCGTCGGTGAGGCCGAAAAGCACGACAACCGGCAGGCCTCGCTGGTTGGCGGTTCTGATGGCGTATTCCAGGGCGTGGTTCCACTCGGCTCGCTGAGAGGCCTGCATCCAGTACAGCACGTAACGGCCGGCCTGCGAAGAGCCGTTTTTCAGCCACCTGATGCGCTCGGGTTGGATCATGCGCACGTTCTCCAGGCCCGGACGCCGACTGTAACAGACAGGGCGTCCATAATGCAAATCGCCGAAGACGACGGGGCCTGGAGAGGGCGTCAGGTAGTGCGATCGTTCTGGACACGCAGCAAGGGGGCCGCGGTCGAAGGGCGCACTGCTCGGCCATACAGGGTCGTTCTCTGCGAGAACGTTCCTCGTGAGACAGTCGGACGACCGGAAAGGCGGCTGGCCGCGCCGCGGCTTGTGACGACCGAGGTGCCGGCGATGCCCGGCGAGCAGGCCGGTGAATTGGCCGACGCGGAGTTGTGGACGTGCTGCACCCCGCACCGCTGCCGGAGTTGTCACACCAGAACGCGCTGGCCAAAGGCCTTTTGCGGCTGTTTGTCAGATCCGGCTGCCGGGGGCGGCCGACGTGTTGATTATCGCCGGCCACGGGGTATTTACAGCGGCCGCTTCACCCGGCTGCATCCGGAGAAGACGACGGCGCGCGCCGGCGCGTGGAATCTGGACGTGCGTTTCGATCAGCACACGCGCAGGGTTTCGGGCACTTTTCGCGAAAAGGCGGGCGTGTAACATCCACGCAAAGCGGACGTTATCGGGAGCCGGATGAAAGGCCGCGACGCGCACGCGACGGTTGACGATTCGACAGCGGTTCTCATCCTCGGGACCCGATGTGGACAGAGAGTTATCAGTGGATTCGGTTCATGAGGCTTCACCGCCGGGCGATGCAGGCGCCCGGCACGTGCGCACACATGTTGCGGCGATGCCGCGCATCTGTTATGCGGTCCGCCCGCGGGCCTGCCGGCGCGAATGCGAAGACTCGCGGTGTCGCATGAGCGGCTTGTGGCGACGTGCCCGCCGGCACACCGCCGCCGGACGTGCTGACCGCCGCCGAGCATGCCTTATTCGATATCCCGCGCGTCAAGCGCAACGGCGGTTCGTGAGTATGTAGGAAACGGAAAAGGCCATGAGAATGTGGAAAACGGTCGTAACGATGGCATTTGTCGTGATTTCGGCGGTTCCTCACGCCGTTGCCGGCGTCCGATGGCAGTACTACGTGCCGTTCGAAACCGGAAAACAGGCCAGAGACGGCCGTACGGAGACGGGCAAGGTGTTGCTGTGGCTTCCGCCGGAAGCCAGAACCATCCGGGGTCTGCTGGTGGGCGGACAGCTGGGGATAGAGCTGGAGATCGCTCTGGACCCGGAGGTGCGCCGCGCATGTGCCGACAACGCGCTGGGTATCGTTTACTTCTCTCCGCACATCTCGGGCGTGTTTCACTACTGGGAGGAGGGCAACACCGATGCGGCGCGATGGCTGAAGGCCTTTGACGATTTGGCCCGGCGCAGCGGTCACCCGGAACTGCGGCGCGTTCCCTGGATAACCATGGGCCACTCTACCGCCGGCATTTTCTGCCGCAACGTGGCGTATCGCTGGCCGCAACGGGTGGCCGGGATTCTCCACATTAAAAGCGGCAATTTCCACCAGGAGAATCATCTGCCCCCGAGCGGTTCTCTGGCGGGCATTCCGCTGGTGGCATTCAACGGCCAGTTCGAAACCTTCGGACCGGAAGGGGGGCTTCGCCCCGAGTACGGCCGCGAAACGCAGTGGGTGTTCGTCCTGAAGGACATCGAGAAGTTCAAAGAGAAGGACCCCAACCACCTCATGTCCATCTGGCTGGACCTCGGCGGCGACCACTTCCACGGCTCGCCGGAGCTCTCGCGGTACGCGGCGCTGTTCATCCGCAAGGCGGCCAGATACCGCATTCCCGCGGAGCTGCCGACAGGGGAAGGCGAGCTAGCCTGCCTGCCGCTCAGGCTGGAGGACGGGTGGTTGATGGATCCGGACCTCTACAACCCCAGCCACCCGCCGGCGGCATACAAGGACTATGCCGGCGACAAGACCAGGGCCCTGTGGCATTTTGACGAAGAGATCGCGCTCGCCAACGCGCAACATCACAAGAATCTGGGCAACCACCAATGTCTGTCCAATCCGGTTTGCACATGGCTCGACGAGGGTGACGGGTGGACTTTCCAGGCCAGGGCCGATTTTCTGGACGCGATCCCCGACAAGTATGGCGGGAGCCTGGCCAACAGGCAGATCGGCCATTCCGCCACTCCGATAATATACCGTTGCAAAATCACCGAGCCTGTCGAACAGATCGGGCCGGACAGATTTCGTCTTCTTCGCCCGACCAAGTCCATCAACATCGCCGCCGTGAATCCGGGCGACGACCGCTTCCGCGCTACGAACCGCTGGGGGAGCATCAATTTCCCACAGGTCAAGGGTACCGCTCAAACCATTGAGTTTCCCGCGGTTGGCGACCTGCCCGCCGGCAGCGATCCCGTGTCGCTGGGGGCCAGGGCCAGCTCGGGGCTGCCGATACATTACGAGGTGGAATACGGGCCGGTGGCTATCAGGGACGGGAAACTCGTCGTCGCGGAGCTTCCGCAGAATCCCCAGTTTCCAATAGAGTGCAGGGTTACGGCGTATCAGATCGGGCGCCGCACAAGTCCTGCGGTGTCGCCCGCCGCGCCGGTATCGCAGGTGTTTCACGTGGTCAAGCCTTGAGTGGCAAAGGAGCAGTTCATGAGCAGATACTTTCTTGTGTTTGTGATTGTTGCCGCGCTGGCGTTGCCGCTGGCGGCCAGACCGCCGCTTGAAATCGTCACGGCGACGCTGCTGGGCACGGCCGAGGACGACGATCTTCAGGGCGTAACGGCAGGCCCCGACGGTACGCTCTACGTGGTTGGCAATACGGGGACTGCCGCCGCGAATCTGCCCGGCGGCGTTCGGCCGGTGACGTTCGGTTCTCCAGCGAAGGATCCCAAATGCGGTTTCGGCTTTGTTGCCCACCTTTCTCCCGACGGGCGCAAGGTGCTCAACTATGCTCAGTTCGCTCATGGGGTAACGCTGCTGACGTCCGTCGCCGCGAACGACCGGGCGGTGTACGTTGGCGGGTATGCGTCGGAGGCTCTGGAGGAAGTTCTCAAGGACCGGCAGGGGTTGATACGCCAGTATCCCCTGCGGAAGGAGATGGAACAGATCGCGGCGGACGCGGCGGCCGGGAAAAAGGACCCCATCGCCGGCCGGCCGGGGCTGGGCCGTTACGGCGCCCCATGCGTGCTGAAGCTGTCGCCCGATCTCCAGAAACTGGAGGCGGGCACCTACCTCGAAGGCTGGCAGCAGGTATGGGATAAGGTGCGCGTGACCAACATGCGCAAGAAGATAGAAGGAAACTGGCGCGAGTTCTTCTGGCAGCCTACCCATCTGGCGCTGCTCAAATCGGGCGACCTGGTGGTAGGCCACGATGGCGGCTACTTCCGCCTTCCCGCGGAAAAAGATAAGGAACTCGCCGCCGGCAACGAGAAACTGGCCGAACGGCTTCTGTTTTACGACTGCTGCGACTACGTGAGCCGTCTTTCGCCCGACCTGGACCAGCGCGCCTGGAAGAAAGCCATCTACACGCCTCCCGTGGATCCGAAGGTGGCGAAGGAGGTGAAGGATGGCTGGACGCTGCCCCACTACAGCAATCCGCGGACGCATCGCATGCGCCTCGACAGGGAGGAGAACATATTCCTGTGCGGCTGGTCGGCGTCGGCAACCAGCAAGGAGCCGTGGTGGTCGCCCTATCTCTATAAGCTCGACCCGAACACCGGCAATGTGGTCTGGAAAGCATATGAATACGACCCGATGTCGGGTGGCGGCAACCGGATGGGCGGCACGGTAGCCGACACGGCCATCCTCACCGTGGCACCGGAGGACGACGGCAATCTGCTGGTTGCGCTCCTGGCCGACGGAGGCAACACCGTCATGGGCATGAGCCCTCTTGCCGACGGCTCGCGCTTCGAGGTGCCTGTCAAGGGCAGGAGCTTCAGCGTCAAACTTGTCCACTGGTGGGGGCAGATACACCGCGTGGACGGCAAGACCCGCCATGGCCTGGGCGGGGCGCGCGTCGGACCGTGGGGGTGGGCTGTGGACCTGGCGTCTCTTCCGGGACGGCATCCAATGGCTCTCGGCCGCTGCAACGGTCCTTTCGATGTGACGGACGACGCCTGGGCAAAGGATAGCCCCGTCGAAAATCCCATCGCCTTCATCCGCGTTTACTCGCCCGATTTCGACTTGATGTTCAGCACGCTCCTTCCCGGCATCGTGCCGTTCGAGATAGCGAAGATCGCGCCCAACCGCTATGCGATCACCGCTCGCGCGGAGGCGCCGGGGGCGCCGCTGAAGGATGCCCTTCTCGACAAGTCGCCAGGGAAGAGCGACGGGTATCTGCTGATTGTGGAATTCGTCGGGGAGCAGAAATGAACGCCTGGAAACTGGTCGCCACCGTTTGCGTCCTCGCGGCCGCGGGAAAGGCCGGCGGACAGAGCACGCTGTTGAATCCCACGAAGCTGGTGTACACCGACGAACTGGTACGGCTCAAAGCTCCCGCTCCCGGGCCGTCCGGGTCGTTCATTGTCAAGGAAAACGGTGCGGAGGTTCCGTATCAGGTTGAGCGAATAGGCGACAGGGACTGGGTGTGGGTGTGCTCGACGTTCCAGCCCGGCGCGTCCCACAGATACGAGGTCATCGCCGGCCGGCCGGCGACGGTCAGGCCCAGGGTAACCGTGCGGAAGGAGGGAGCGGTCTTTGTACTTGATAACGGCCTGGTGGCTCTCAAGGTGCCGGGCGAGGCGGGCGACGGTATTCCCGGCCCGATAACGGCCGTGAAACTCGGCGAGAAGTGGGTCGGCGGCAGCACGTGGAAAACCTCGCTGCCGCTGAAGAAATTCGCTGCGACGGTTGTGGGTGATGGGACGCTCTTCGGCAAGGTGCGGCTCCGGTATGAATTCGGGGACACAGCCTTCGCCGAGATCGATGTGACGCTGGGGCCGGGGTGGAAACACGCCGAGATATTCGAGCGGCACGAGATGTCCCGCGGCGACTGCTGGGAACTGGAGGCCTCGAAGGGGTGGAAGGCGACGCAAGGCATCTCCAGACCCTTCAGCAGAGGAGCAGGCTCGGGCGTAATTGCCGGACAGGTCGAGCCGAACCGGCCGCTCAAACCGGGCGGACTGCCCTATCAGCGCGAGGACCTGTTCATCAATCTCCTTCCCCGCTGGAACCAGCATTACAAAGATGGCTGGGCTTTTGCTGCAACCGACGGCACCAACTATCTTGGTGCAGTCGTGGTCCGCGCCAGCCGGTGGATCTGGCCGCACAACAACAGCATCGAGGTCGTCGTAAAGCCGACCGGCGACTATGCCGGCCTGCGTTGCCCCACGTGGAAGGGCCAGCGGCTGTGGTGGCTGTTCGCGCCAGCGCTTGCGCCGGTTGACACAACCTACGTGGCCCGCTACGCGTGGGAAGCACTGGATAAGCTGAACCACGAGTTCCTTCTCGAATGGCCCGGCCAGAAGGGCGCCTTCGCGGGGATGAACTTCTACGACGGCGGCCAGATGAATCCCACCGGCGGCATACGCGGCGCGGGGCGTCGCGCCATCGCCGACGCCGGAAAGGCCGGGGACTTCTCCACTCTGACGCGCGTCCAGGTGATGATGCATCCCGACGCCTATGGCACTTACTGGAACTACTGGAGCCCCGAAAACCCGAACTTCTTCACGGATTTCATGCGTGTTCCCATAGCGCTGACCGCTCAGCTCAAGGCCTGTCCGCATTTCGAGGCCCTGCGCCGCGCTGCCGAGGAGAAGCTGCGCGAGGACATGGCCCACTCTATAACGCTCCCGGGCGGCGCGGGCCAGGAATGCCCGGGCTACGTTGCCTACGCACTGCGCAACTGGACCGAACTGGCCAAAGTGTGCCGCGAGCACCTCGGCTTCGACCCGACCACGTGGGAGCGCTTCAAGGCGGCTGAGTATTTCCAGAAGCGCATCACTCAGCCCGACGGCAACGTTCGCCGGACCCTGCCGATGGGCGATACCCATCCCGCAAAGGAGGGCGGCCCGCCGATAGTTGATGTGCCCGCCGAAGAGGTCCGCAAATTCGTCACCGAGGAATTGCCCGGTTTCGGCGTCATCTTCACCAACAATCCGGGCACCGAAAGGGAAACGTATCTCGCCTTCAAGAGCGGCCCCAACCGCGGGCACTATCATGGCGACCAGCTCGCCTTCCACTATTGCGCCAACGCCCGACCCCTGGCCGTGGACCACCACTGCTCGTATCACCCGCGGGCCGGTCAGGAACATATGCACAATCGCGTAGCGTTTCACACCGAGAAGTTCCCCTACGCGAACATGGATGGATATGAACGACTCATAGCGTTCAAAACCTCGCCTGTTGCGGATGCCGCCATGGGCCAGGTGGAATCGGAACGGCTGCGAGAGGTGGCGAAGCTGCCCCCGGAAATCTGGCATCAGGAGTACCCCCAGCATGCCTTCGCCAAACCGCTCGTTTATCGCCGCACCATCGTCCTCGTCAAAGGCGGGCCGCAGGATTATTTCCTAATCCGCGATCAATTCTGGGCGTCTGAACCGCTGGCGGCCACGTATTGTCTCCACGTCCGGGCCGACGCCATGCGCCGCAGCGGCCCCGAGGTGGACTTCGCCGGCCGGCTCACGCTTGTCTGCGTGGAGCCCGCGAGTTTCGATTTCGAGTCATTCCCGTGGAGTCACGATAACGGCGGAACCGAGTCAACACAGGGCGCGCGCCTTACCGTTCGCGGCCAGCAGGGCCAGTTCATAACCGTGCTTTACCCCGGCCGGCCGCCGGCGGTGAACGCTGTCCCCAACGGCGTGAAGGTGGGCACAGACGAGATTCTCTTCACCGAGGGCGTAACCGTGAAACGCGACGGCAAAGAAGTATTCTCGCTGGGCGCGGGGGACATCGACCTGGATCGCTCGCAGGGCGATATCGGCCTGTTCGTTCCCGACGCGGGGTATCCGTTTGGCGAAATCCCCGAGTGGCTGATCCGCCAGCGGACTAAACGCCCCAGATAAGCGGGCCTGCTGGAGGCCGCCGGCAGGGGATGTACCATGAGCGCGGCCTTCCGCTCATCGAAACACTCCATGCCGGCAGCCTTCTCATGAACGGCCAGTTGGGATTCGAAACGAGGCGCTACTGCGCTACCCCGATATTGTCCTGCACCAGCACGTCCCTGCACGCGGGATCGACGACTATTCTGCGCCCGCCTCCGGTCACCACATTGTTCCGCACAATGATGCCCTTTCCATTGGGAGCGAAGGTCATCACTGGCCCGCATTCCGGACCCGTGGCGAAGACGTTGCCGACCACAACGACGGAGCCGTACTGGCCGTTGGACTGGTGCAGCGTGAAGTACAGCTCGGGATAGGACTCGTAATCACCCGTCCTGAACGTCTTGCGGCCGCGTCTGGGGTCGCGTTCGCACTTCGTGGTATTGTTGACGAACACGTTGTTGGCCAGCACAAAGTTGGTCGGCTGGTTGATCCAACTGCCCCGACCGCCGTTCCGGAACGTGTTACCGGTGATGGTGACGTCAGCGCACGACTTCTCGACGCTCATGACGCGTGAACCGTTGGTGCCGTCCACGGTGTTGCCGGTCACCGTCGCGTTCCGGCAGTATTCGGCCAGAAAGAAGGCCCCCATGCGCGAACCGAGGATCTGGTTGCCGGTGAAGACGATGTTCCGGCATTTCTGAATGTGCATGGTATCGCCGCGTGCGCTGAGGGTGCAGCCGCTGACGCGCACGTCCTTGCAGCCGACGAAATCGAAGGCGCCCTTGCCCGGACCGCTTCCCAGCGGCTCGTACAGTGCCATGAAGGCGCGGAAGTGATCGTGGATCAGCTTCGCTTTCGGGCCGAAACTTCCGTCGAACCGGATTGGCTTGCCGCCGGGCCTTTCGGCAACCCTGATATGCGTTTCGTCGCTGTCAACTATGAAGTATTGCCTGCCGCGGACCATGTTCTTCGGCAACGTATCACCGAAGAACACCAGTGCGTCCCTCGCTTCAGCGGTTGTGGCTATCGGAAGCCGTGGCTGATTGTTGATCATTACGCGATCGTCGCCGTCGTCGCCCCGCAGTATGGGCCGGACCAGCGAGTGCGGGAAGTACCTGGCTGCCAACGCCCGCTCGCGTTCGGTGTGCTCCTCGGGCCAGACGAGGATCTGCCAGAGGTAACCGTAATCCCACATGAATTTGCCAGAGTTGAGGAGGGTACAATTGTGCAGGGCGACATCGGTAGCATAGTTGGCCACCTCGCTTTCCGAGCCGGGCCTGCTGAACCCGAGGACCGTCACTACGGCGCCGGCCACCCCATCCGACCTGATGTCGCGGAAGACAAGCCGGCGGGTTGTGCCGTGAGCGGAAGTGGTGATCACTATGGGCCGCGTGTTGGCGTTAGGTTCCCAGGTGTTGGACTCGGCTGCCGGGTCGAAACACCGGCCGCGGAACTCGCCGCCCTGCCATGAGAACTGGCTGACATCCTCACCGGCAAACAGCACTATTCTGGCCTTATCGCCCAGCGAGTGCGGCAACACAAATACCGCACCGTCGGCGATGACGTCGGTGTTGCTGGTCAGTTTGATGGGGCGTTTGCCGGCAAGCGGATACATTCCGGGCGGGATGAGAACGCGTCCTCCGCCAGATGTCTCCACGTCCGCGAACAGTCTGGCGAAGGCGTCCGTCGCGTCGGCCCGGCCATCGGCAGGAGGGTCGTAGGAAGCCAGCGTGAAGGTTCTCGCCGGCTGCTCCGCGAATACAGGATGACCGCGCGCCGCAAAGCACATGCACATGCCGCCAACAGCCATCAGCGCCGCAGAATTCCTCACCAGCCGGAGTCTCGATTGCCTGAATCGCATAAAGTCCCCGCAGCTGCTTGAATCAACCGGCACACCTGCGACGGCCGATCGCCCGCCATGATCGCGCATGGGTGCCTCTGTGGTTGGTGTTGGACAGCACAACTGCCGCCAGTGTCGTGCCTTACTGGTGTCGGTGCGAATGCCGCGCGTCGGGATCTGGTAGCGTGGCGTAACCATATTCGGCCGGTTCCTTGCGCCGTTCACCGGGTTCGCAGCGACAATTCGCAGCGCGCGCTGCCCTCGTTGACGAACAGACCCCATCCCGTGCCGAACGATTCATAAGCACGCCCGGACATGGCAACGGCGTTATTCACATACACCACTACGCACGTTCCATCGACCACAATGCGCAGGTGGATCGGCGCCCCCGGCTGGAGGCGACAGTGGCGTTCCAGATCGAACGGTCTGGTGCGGGAGTGGGGCGATCTGCGGTCCAGCACGATGCGGTTTTTGTGAGGCTCGATCCGGATTTCGTGCCACCGGCCGTGTTTCTCGGGATCAGCGCGCAGCGCGATCCCAGCTTCGCGTGTGGCCGCCTCGAGCGTGAGCTGCATGTCGATGAGACAGGTATCAGGGAGCTCGCCGAGCGCCAGCACACTCCGGCCGTCCACGCGTCCCCCGCGCACGGCATTGCCCGAAACTTCCCATTGCCCCAGAACCGGGCGGGGTTGTACCGGGCGTATCTGGCCGAACGACGCCGCGATGCTCTGCGGCATTTTCACCGTCAGTCTGCCATCGGGCTGCTGAATAATCTGATGTACGACCAGGTCGCCGCCCCACTGCCACTTGCCGCTGTCGCTGCAATTCTCGCGCGAAGCAAGCCAGCCGAACAGAAACCGCTCGCCGTCGCGCTGGGCCGTCTTGGCGGCGTAGAATGCGGGCGTGTCCAGCTCGTCGTCAGGGGGCGCCAGCCACGGGCCGCGGATCGACCGGCTCATGCGATACCGCGTGGTGTGGCGGTCGCTGAACTCCGAGAACACCAGATACCACCAGTCGCCGATGCGGAAGAGGTCCGGACATTCGTGGGTATAGAAAAGATTCGGGGCATACAGGGGCTGGCGCAGTTGCCAGTGCATCAGGTCGTTGCTGGTGAGCAGCGCCGTCACGCCGCTCGGCCGTGGATTGGAAGGCTGAGCTGTGATCCTGGCCGCCAGAAGCATCCACCAGCATTGCTCCTCGGCGTTCCACAGCACGAAGGGATCGCGCCAGTCGTCGCGCTCGTAGCCTGGCGGGGCGAACAGCGGAGCGAACAACTCGTCCTTCTGCCAGTTGACAAGATCGTCGCTGACAGCATGCATGATCGCCTCGGCCGGGCGGCCGACCGGCGGAAGATGGTGGTTGTGGCCGGTGTAAAAGATGTGAAATCTGCCGGCATGTTCGACCACGCAGCCGGTGAAGATCCACTGGTCCTGACTGCCGACGGGTCCGGTGGGAATGACGACGCCGCGGTCCTCGAAATGGACAAAATCGCGCGTCTGGAGCAATCGCCACGGCACGCCCGGGCCGAACCTTGCCGGATCGCGGTGATCGTGCAGATAGAACAGATGGAAAACCCCGTCGCGGCAAAACGGTATCACATCCGCAATGGCGCCGACCTCGGGGCGATACAGTACGCCCATGCTCGATACCTCCGTCAGGACTCAAGTATATGATTTCGCCGTTCGCTGTGTACTCTCCGGCGGTGGCCGATCACCATAACAGGCCGGGACCTCGGCGCCGGCGTGATCGCCATCGGCCCGCCGAATCGCCACGGGGCAAAATCGTCGTCAGCCTTCAAACGCGTGACGAACAGAAAAGCGATCCATCGGCCCCTGAACCAGACCGGCCGCGAGCCGGCGTTGGCCTTGGCTGTGTAAAGGTCGCGCACGGGCGGCCGCACAAACGGTCCGGTGGGACGGTCGGCGATACGGTAGCGTGTGTTGCGTTGCAGATAGAACAGGTACCAGCGCCCGCCGTGTTCGATGAGCTGGGGACAGTCGCAGTGCGGGCCGATGCGCGGAG
>Ga0078972_1012936_pt1 | contig 14065 bp, 10 predicted proteins | sample YelNatPaOPGAMG01_FD_67568 | JGI IMG/M metagenome (GOLD analysis project Ga0078972, IMG submission 67568) | Hot spring thermophilic microbial communities from Obsidian Pool, Yellowstone National Park, USA - OP-RAMG-01 (SPADES assembly) (version 2) | ecosystem: Environmental > Aquatic > Thermal...
ATCCTCACTGATAAAAATTTCTTCTTACAAGATAAGACCAGTGCATCATGATGAAGCAGTTTATAATTATTTTTCAAAAAAGATTCTTAATAAAACATATACTTACGACCCCGAATACCACGGACCATTGATGTTCATAATTCAGGGTTTCTCACTAAAAATACTTGGAGACAATATAAATGGTTTAAGATTTAGTTACTTGTTGTTTAGTTTCCTAACCCTATTACTTTTACTCACAATAAAAAATAATTATTGTGCTGAAAAATTTTTGGCATTAACAATTCTAATCTCATTTTCACCGATATTAAACTTCTATTCTTCTTATGCATGCTGGGAATCAGGCTTCTTGTTTTTTTACATTTTATTCATTATTTCTTTAATTAAAATTATCCATGGAAAAACAAATTTCATATATTTGTTTGCAACAAGTTCTGCTTTAATGATGGCAACATACGAATCAGGCATAATAATCATTATTGCAACAATTCTTCTTTTAGGATGCCAGCCCTTGCTTAAGGCTCAGTTCGATAGTACAATATCGCTTTCGGGCGGATTAAATGCATTGCGTATTGCCGTCCCTTTTCTGACCATTGCTCCCGATTCAAGGAGTTCCGCATTAGGTGATGCAGGAGTGGCATCGGTACCCGATGTTAACTCACAGCACTGGAATCCTGCAAAGTTCCCATTTATTGAAGGGAAAAAGTGGGGTATGGGTTTTTCGTACACCCCTTGGCTTAGGAATCTGGTTAACGATATCAATCTTACCCATCTTACCGGTTTCTATCAGGTAGATAAGATGCAGGCCATTAGCGGTTCGTTGCTTTACTTCTCAATGGGTGAAATAACCTTCAGGGACAATAACAACAATTACATACAGGCCTTTAATCCCAATGAGTTTGCGCTTGACTTTGCATACTCCCGCAAGTTTTCCGACCATATTGCCGGAGCCATGGCTTTCCGATACATTCGTTCCGATTTAACCGGCAATTTTACAACCACCGGTACCGGAACAGGCAAAGCAGGAACATCGTTTGCTGCCGATTTAGCAGTTTATTACCAAAACAACATTAACGTTGCCGGGAAAAACGGTGAAATGGCAATTGGCGCCAATATCTCAAATATTGGAACAAAACTGTCGTATAACGAGGATCCTCAAAAGGAGTTCATTCCCATTAATCTGAGAGTAGGTGGAAGGGTATCGTTTAATATTGACCAATACAACGGGTTCTCATACCTACTGGACTTAAACAAGCTGCTTGTTCCTACCCCACCTATTTACAATAATCAAAACCAAATTGTAAGCGGGATGGATCCCAACGTTCCGGTTGTACAGGGAATGATTCAGTCGTTTTACGATGCTCCGGGTGGTTTTAAGGAGGAGATGCAGGAAATATACATTGCAACCGGTGTTGAGTACTGGTATGCACGTCAGTTTGCCATCAGGGCAGGATATTTCCACGAAAGCCAAAACAAAGGAAACCGCAAGTATATCACCCTTGGTGCGGGTTTGCGTTACAATGTTTTCAATATCGATTTCTCGTACCTGATTCCCACTGGTGGATTCAATAGCCCAATGGCTAACACCCTGCGTTTTTCTATCTCCTTTGAGTTTGAACCAGCCAAAACAAGAACTAATAGAGAAAAGTAATGGATTTCAGGATTGGTTTTGGCTACGATGTTCACCAGCTACAGGAGGGATTACCCTTTTGGCTGGGGGGAATTCAGCTTGAACATACCAAAGGCTCTTTAGGCCACTCCGACGGCGATGCCCTAATCCATGCCATTTGTGATGCCATGCTGGGTGCTGCCAATTTGGGTGATATTGGTCTCCATTTCCCCGATACCGACCCATCGCTGAAAGGAATCGATAGCAAAATATTACTCCGAAAAACAATGGATATTGTTGCTAGTAAAGGCTATTCCATTGGCAATATCGATTCAACCATTTGTCTCCAACGCCCTAAGGTAAAAAGTTACATCCCTCAAATGCAAGTGGCACTTGCTAAAACTTTAGGCATCGATCCTCAGCAAATATCTATAAAAGCAACTACTACCGAAAAACTTGGTTTTGTAGGACGCGAGGAAGGTGTCTCGGCATACGCAGTAGTTCTTCTAAAAAAGGATTAACCATAAATATGACTACCGACAACGAACTACTTCCCAAAACCTTAGTTTTAGGCGCAAGTCAAAAACCTGAGCGCTACTCATACTTGGCAATACGTAGTCTCCGCAAACACGGCATTGAGGTAGTAGCCATAGGTGCTCGAAAAGGAATGGTTGATGATGTGGAAATTCAAACAGAACTTCAGAATATTCCTGATATTCACACCGTAACACTATACCTTAGCGCACGTAATCAAGCCCCATACTACAACTATATCATCAGCCTAAAACCCAAACGCTTAATTTTTAACCCGGGAACTGAAAATCCTGAGTTGGAAAAGCTTGCCCGTGAAAACGGAATTGATGTGGTTGAAGGTTGTACTCTTGTAATGTTAAGTAACGGTACTTACTACGAATGGTAAAGGTTATACTGAACGAAACTGACCTTGGCAAGGCTCTTAGCGAACCTGCTACTGCAATCTATTTTAACTCACAGGCATGTGGGGTTTGCCATGTTATGCTGCCGCAACTTGAACAAATTATTGGTGGAGAGTTCCCTAAAATGAATATTTATGTGGTAAATGCCAACGATTCGCCCGAAATATGTGGAAAATTTTCGGTTTTTACCTTTCCCACTGTACTTATATTCTTTGAGGGCAAGGAATCGCTGCGTATGGCGCGAAACATTAATCTGGCAACGTTCAGGCAAACTGTTAGCCGCCCCTACTCCATTCTATTCGATTAAGGCCGATCGAATACTGCACTCACAAAGGGGTCGTTTACCTGACCCGAAACACTATACTCCCACTCCATGGTCTGAGTGGCTTTATGCCATACTCCCCTGCCGCTTATATTGTATATATCGCTATTGGTGCTTAGCACCGAAAAAACGGTATCCTTAATCTGAACATAGGTTCCCACGTCTAGCCCAAGGTTGTAGAGGTTATAAATCACGTAGGATGAACTATCAAGCTGAAAGTACCGGTCAATGCTTACGTTATACGACCTGAATTGGGTTCCTTGGTAATTCTCACGGCACCGCCAAACGCCGGTAATACCCTCCCCTTTTTCGTACTTGTCGCACGATGCTCCCATAAGCAAAGCCACTATTACCATGAGCGCAAATTTTACGGCTATTCTTTTCATCTATTTATTAATTTTTATAAGGAGATGAAGGGCATTAACCCTTCACCACCTTATCTATCAAGTTATCGTCGGCAATGTTCGGTAGGGTAACCTTTAACAGAGGGGTACGCTCCATCTCACGTTTAATGGCAAACATGGCCCCGCTATTTCGGGCCCAGCTACGGCGGGCAATACCGTTGTTAACATCCCAGTGCAACATCATTTTCAGGCGACGGTTGGCAGCATCGGAGCCATCGAGGGTAAGGCCAAAGCCACCATTGATAACCTCACCCCAGCCTACTCCGCCCCCGTTATGGATCGATACCCATGTGGCACCCCTGAAGGCATCTCCAATCACATTCTGGATTGCCATGTCGGCTGTAAAGCGAGAGCCATCGTAGATATTGGATGTTTCGCGGTAAGGCGAGTCGGTTCCCGAAACATCGTGATGGTCGCGACCCAACACCACGGGTGCTGAAATTCTGCCCTCACGAATGGCCTTGTTAAAAGCCTCGGCAATCCTGATACGCCCTTCGGCATCGGCATAAAGAATACGGGCCTGCGAACCAACCACCAGGTTATTCTTACCAGCCTCACGAATCCAGTGTATATTGTCCTGTAACTGCCCCATTATTTCGGCAGGAGCAGTCTTTGCTATCTCCTCAAGCACTTCAAGGGCAATGGCATCGGTTGTAGCCAAATCCTTAGGATCGGATGAGGTGCACACCCAACGGAATGGGCCAAACCCGTAGTCGAAGAACATTGGCCCCATGATATCCTGAACATACGAGGGGTAGCGGAAATCGCCATTGGGTTTTAGTATATCGGCGCCAGCACGGCTACTCTCAAGCAGGAATGCGTTACCGTAATCGAAAAAGTACATGCCACGAGCAGTCATGGCATTTATTGCCTTTACATGCCGCCGTAAGCTCTCGTAAACCTTTTCCTTAAAAAGGTCTGGTTGCTCAGCCATCATCCTGTTCGACTCATCAAAACTGAGGCCAACAGGATAGTAACCACCGGCAAAGGGGTTGTGAAGGGAGGTTTGGTCGCTCCCCAAATCAACATGGATGTTTTCGGTAACCAACCGTTCCCAAAGGTCAACAATATTCCCTTGGTAAGCCAACGATACGGCCTCCTTGTTGGCCGATGCCTTCAGGATACGAGGGATAAGCTCGTCGAGGCTGGTGAAAACCTCATCGACCCACTTCTGCCCATGACGCACCTCAACGGCCTTGGGATTAATCTCTGCAATCACGCCAACCATTCCGGCAACCACGGCAGCCTTTTGCTGAGCCCCCGACATACCTCCAAGTCCCGACGATACAAACACCTTTCCACGGAGATCCTTTTCACCGGGCTTTATCTGCTTACGGCCAGCATTCATAACCGTAATGGTTGTGCCGTGCACTATGCCCTGGGGGCCAATGTACATGAACGAGCCTGCTGTCATTTGCCCGTACTGGGTTACACCCAAAGCATTGTAGCGCTCCCAGTCGTCCTTGCTGGAGTAGTTGGGAATCATCATTCCATTGGTAACCACCACGCGAGGTGCATCGGGGTGCGATGGGAAAAGCCCCATGGGGTGGCCAGAGTAAAGCACAAGGGTTTGCTCATCGGTCATTTCGGCCAGGTACTTCATGGTTAGGCGATACTGCGCCCAGTTCTGGAACACAGCCCCATTCCCCCCGTAAGTAATAAGCTCATGAGGATGCTGGGCAACTGCATAATCGAGGTTATTGCTTAGCATTAGCATGATTGATGCAGCCTGAACCGATTTGTGGGGGAAATCGTGGATGGAACGGGCATAAATCTTATATTCGGGGCGGAAACGGTACATGTAAATGCGGCCGTACTCCTCCAGCTCACGGTAAAACTCCTCGGCCAGAACAGCGTGATGCTTTGCCGGGAAATACCTAAGGGCATTCTTAACCGCTAACTTTTTCTCCTCGAGGGTTAGAATTTTTTTACGTTTTGGCGCATGGTTTACGGTAGGATCCCATGGTTTGGGTGCGGGCAACTCATCGGGTATGCCCTGCAGTATATCCTTACGGAACTCTTCAAGTGTCATAGTTAAAAATTTTACTCTTAACCGCAAAGGTAGTAATTTTAAAACGATTTCGGGAGAGAGGGGTGGGAAAGATTATTAAGCTGTAAAAGGAGTTAGAAGAAGTTAGAATAAGTTAGAGGAAGTTAAAAGAATGGGGTGGTATGAATCGGAATGAAACGGAATTAAATGGAATAAGACGGAACCAGTTGTATAGGGGGGAACTACTCAAAATCAGGCAGAGAAAACATCTAAAATGATACAAATAGAAAAAGAAGAAGATATGAACACAATTACAATAACCGACTGCGAAGGCAATGTTTTGTATAGCCTTGAGCAGTGTGAGATGTTCCCCAACTACATTGCGGTACTAAAAGATGCAATTGCACAGGGTAAAGACCTAACAGGATTGTGCATTAAAAACCAGAATATCAGCAATGTAGTATTCCAAGGGATCACGCTTAACAACGCGGTGTTCGAGAATTGCAACCTTCATAGGGCGGAGTTCATTGAATGCCAAGCCGATTCCGTTTGGTTCAATAGGTGCAACCTTGATGGGCTTAAAGTCAAAAAGACAAACCTTACCAATGCTCAAATTGATAAATGTAGCATTATCAAGGCACACTTTACAAGGACAACCCTTCATGAATCTTCAATATTTGATAGTAATTTGTACGCTGCTGTTTTCCTTAAAACACAACTCAATAATGTTGGGTTTCATGATTGCAACCTAGAAAAAGCAGAGTTTGAGGAGTGTTCACTGGTTGACGCAGGATTTTACAATTTATCTCCAACCTACCAATGGATTAACGATGTCCTATTCTCAAACTGCATATTAAACGACTGTAACCTTAGTTCTCTGAACTCCCTCTCGATGCTTTTCATTCGCGAAAGCAATATTGAAGATGCAGAACTTCGGGATCAAAACTTTACTAGGGTAATCAATACTTACACTAAAGTGCTATATGCTATTGAATCCGATACGGTTTGGTGGGAAGACTTTAGAGGAAACTTTGAACAGTTTAAAGCTATGGTTGAAAACAACACTATGGAAAACGGCAATAAATATTACCTTGATGTTTTTATATACGACGAGTTAAGCAAGGTAGTATGCTACCTTGAGCAGTGGCATAGGGAACAGGCTACTATGTTCAAAATACACTAAACATGAATCAATGCGAATGGCATTTGCTCTAAAAACGCTCGGTTCAGATTGTATCGTTGGCATATTGGTTACAGCCATTCCTATTACGGAACAAAAAAGACTTCGGAGTACTTTGCGGAGGCGTTTGTAAAATACTTTACCGAACGCAGCACGATGGACGATGAAATGGTTGAGGCCGTCGAGTTAATTTTAAACATAAAGAAATAAAGCCATGAAAAAACAAAAAACTTTACCACAAGCAAGGCTTTGCGAAACTTGCTTTCATTACATCGGAAACCAAGCATGCTTTGCGTTTGATAGAATTCCGATGAAGTATTGGAAACAAGATTTTGAAGAAGCCCCGTTGCATACAAGGGTTGACAAAAATCAGTACGGCGATAGTGTTTACAAGTTTAACGGATTTTATCTGGAATGACAAAAAGCTTAGGCCAATTAGGTAACGACTTAGACAAAGCGGCCGAACGTATTACGGCGGCAATAGATTAGTTGTGAATTGCTTTGGTTTCGCCGAGCTCGCAAAAAACGCTCGGTTCAGATTGTATCTTTGACATATTGGTCACAACAAGCAAGAAGGAGCAGAAGTTTGGCAACAGGTTGTGAATTGCTTTCAGATTGTATCTTTGACATATTGGTCACAACGTTAGGGTCTGTCATGTTGGTCTTTACCACGTTGTGAATTGCTTTCAGATTGTATCTTTGACATATTGGTCACAACTTTAAATTGCCGTACGACCAGCTAATCGATGTTGTGAATTGCTTTCAGATTGTATCTTTGACATATTGGTCACAACCCTGCTTCTCGATATGGCATCCTCGTGCGAGTTGTGAATTGCTTTCAGATTGTATCTTTGACATATTGGTCACAACGTAGCAAGGAAAATACATTACCTCCATAAGTTGTGAATTGCTTTCAGATTGTATCTTTGACATATTGGTCACAACGTCTAGGGCTTTCAAATCTACATTAGCGCCGTTGTGAATTGCTTTCAGATTGTATCTTTGACATATTGGTCACAACCGCTTTAGCCCCGCCCCGAAACACGCTACAGTTGTGAATTGCTTTCAGATTGTATCTTTGACATATTGGTCACAACTCGTTGGAGTTTAACCTTCATGTTGTTTGCGTTGTGAATTGCTTTCAGATTGTATCTTTGACATATTGGTCACAACGTTGACCTTACAAAAGAAGCAAGCACAAACGTTGTGAATTGCTTTCAGATTGTATCTTTGACATATTGGTCACAACATGTAAGCGTAACGCCCCCCGTCTCAAACTGTTGTGAATTGCTTTCAGATTGTATCTTTGACATATTGGTCACAACAGAAAGCCAAAGAATTGGCATTTGAGGACGGTTGTGAATTGCTTTCAGATTGTATCTTTGACATATTGGTCACAACGAAAGGCTCAAAAATGCCTACCACAGACGAGTTGTGAATTGCTTTCAGATTGTATCTTTGACATATTGGTCACAACATAGATAGCTGGGGGTTAAACCCGTTGTTTGTTGTGAATTGCTTTCAGATTGTATCTTTGACATATTGGTCACAACGAGAAGGCAGATGCCAATATTATCATCAATGTTGTGAATTGCTTTCAGATTGTATCTTTGACATATTGGTCACAACAAGATGACTACTACCAATTTGCCCACCCGAGTTGTGAATTGCTTTCAGATTGTATCTTTGACATATTGGTCACAACAAATCAGTCATTGAGCTTGATTTTAGTAATGTTGTGAATTGCTTTCAGATTGTATCTTTGACATATTGGTCACAACAATCTTACCCATTCTTTCTGTAAGTTATCAGTTGTGAATTGCTTTCAGATTGTATCTTTGACATATTGGTCACAACAGAATTGGAACTGGATTAAGTACCTTTGGTGTTGTGAATTGCTTTCAGATTGTATCTTTGACATATTGGTCACAACATTCCCGGCTGGATTGTATCCATCAAACGCGTTGTGAATTGCTTTCAGATTGTATCTTTGACATATTGGTCACAACTAGTTCAATTTCTTCTGGTGTTCTACCATCGTTGTGAATTGCTTTCAGATTGTATCTTTGACATATTGGTCACAACTCTTTTTGAATAACTAGTAATCACGCTGAAGTTGTGAATTGCTTTCAGATTGTATCTTTGACATATTGGTCACAACCGAATAGGTGGTATCATCTAACATTCGTTCGTTGTGAATTGCTTTCAGATTGTATCTTTGACATATTGGTCACAACGAAGTTAAAAATTGTGTTTCATTCATGATTGTTGTGAATTGCTTTCAGATTGTATCTTTGACATATTGGTCACAACTGCCGTTCAGGATAATTCGCTTAAGACACCGTTGTGAATTGCTTTCAGATTGTATCTTTGACATATTGGTCACAACCATATCTTAATGGCATCTTCAATCACATCGTTGTGAATTGCTTTCAGATTGTATCTTTGACATATTGGTCACAACACTGGAAAGTACATCGAAATCGTTCTGCAAGTTGTGAATTGCTTTCAGATTGTATCTTTGACATATTGGTCACAACTACTACTTGGTAGAAGATGTAGCGTTAGGTTGTGAATTGCTTTCAGATTGTATCTTTGACATATTGGTCACAACGAAGGAACGGCAAAACATTGGCGCAATTCAGTTGTGAATTGCTTTCAGATTGTATCTTTGACATATTGGTCACAACTGATACCTGAATGCTAAGATTATAGCTTCCGTTGTGAATTGCTTTCAGATTGTATCTTTGACATATTGGTCACAACTCCAGTCCTTTTCCGAAATCGAATATTTTCGTTGTGAATTGCTTTCAGATTGTATCTTTGACATATTGGTCACAACTAAACCCGTACATAGATAAGAAGGATAAGCGTTGTGAATTGCTTTCAGATTGTATCTTTGACATATTGGTCACAACAGTTGGGGTATAATGAACTGCCCGATAGTTGTTGTGAATTGCTTTCAGATTGTATCTTTGACATATTGGTCACAACCACCGATCCGAACTCGAGCCTCAGCGGGTCGTTGTGAATTGCTTTCAGATTGTATCTTTGACATATTGGTCACAACTAGCAGCATCATGCCTACCGCTCCGTCGTAGTTGTGAATTGCTTTCAGATTGTATCTTTGACATATTGGTCACAACAAAGAATGGATATGTTACTTACCGATGCTTGTTGTGAATTGCTTTCAGATTGTATCTTTGACATATTGGTCACAACGATATGTCATTCTCAGGTACATCGAGCGGTGTTGTGAATTGCTTTCAGATTGTATCTTTGACATATTGGTCACAACTTGTCCTTCAGCAAGCGCAGTAAGCAATCGGTTGTGAATTGCTTTCAGATTGTATCTTTGACATATTGGTCACAACTGACCCTGCAAAATTTAACTATGCTTTTGCGTTGTGAATTGCTTTCAGATTGTATCTTTGACATATTGGTCACAACATAGGTGAAGCTATCTTTTTGAACCTAAGTTTGTTAAACCAATATTTCGATTAAAAAAAAGTGACCAATAAATATCCACAGAAGCCTTTTTCTGTGGATTTTTTTATTTCTACTACATGACTCTGTTTTTAAAACAGCTCCAGCTGCTGAGGCTCTGGATTTGCTTTAATGGGTTTGGTGGAAAGGAAAAGCTCCATGGAACCAAATTGCTTGTCGGTTATACAAAGTATTCCCACATAGCCATTGGGAGGAAGAAAACTCTTCACGCGCTTAATATGCACGTCGGCATTCTCACGGCTTGGACAACAACGAGTGTATATTGAAAACTGGAACATCGAGAAACCGTCTTTGAGTAAGTTCTTGCGAAACAGTGCATACTGTTTACGCTCCTTTTTGGTTTCGGTTGGTAAATCGAAAAACACTAACACCCACATAACTCGGTACTGGTTTAGGCGGTTAAGAGTGGTCATAGTTATTTCGGAGTTGAGCCCCGACAGGGTTCGAAAACCCTGTCGGGGTTTTATCGAAATTACGAAAATGTTGGATACAGTATTTTACGACTAGCACCCTCAAAGCATTCGTACAGCGATGAGGTTGTCCGTTGAGTGGCAATCATCAGGGGGCTACTTTTACTATCAATAACTACATCTATTGCTGGTATAACAAGGAGTTTTGCTTTTATCTCCTTAGTTAACTCTGTACAATCAATGCCACTCTTTACAATTTCAAACACAACCCTATCTACAAAAGGCCGGTAGGGTTCCATTATGTCATCGGCAAGGCAAAAGGCATTGTAACGGTTATGATGGTGAATTCCGAGCGTAGGGAGCAGCCCGCTAGCCACCAGGCTTCGGGCTACCACAGCGCGGAGTATGGCATAGCCATAGTTAAGCAAATTATTGGGTTCATCCTCGTGCCTGCCCCGTGTAAAAATAATATCGTTGATGTAACCCACGAAAAGGTTTTTCCAGTAATAGGCAGCAGCGCGGCCCTCGTAGTTATCGGGGTCACCACTCCTTACACTTCGCGCCCAGTAAAGCATGGGCTCAACATCAACCCCAATAGATTTAAGGAGCGCTGCCTGATTCTGTATTTTGGCTTGCACTGTTTGCTGCCAAAGCTGCTTTTTTAGCGGTACGCTTGCATTCATTTGATCTTTGAACCGTTCGCTTTGCAGGATATTTGACTCCAGCGGGTAGAGCAACCCCGATGGCATGTGCCTTTCATCGGTAGTAATTACTGCAGCATTGTTGGCCAGTAGCTTATTCAGCAAAACGTGTGTTATGGTAATTTGTGGTGAGTCCAGAATAACCACTCCAATATCTTCAATGGGGATTGATTTGCTCTCATTATCACCATTGGGGTATTCAACTACCATTTGCTCATCTTTTGCCTTTAGGTAGGCAGGGTTTCCAAAATAAAGGGTGCGTTTTATCATATTTATTTCATTATACCTCTGACAGGGTTTAAAACCCTGTCAAAGGTCAAGAATTATATCAAGGTCAACTATTTTACGATGTACATCAATAAAATTCTCCTTGCCACCGAACCTCTCAAGCACGGTTTCCCTATCAACCTTTGTTGGCTTTGTGGATATAATACTACCATACGACGACCAGGGGTAATCCCTAAAATCACTGGTAAAGCCATGATGTACGGGATTCTGATGTATATAAACTACAAGGTTTTGGAAGTATTCCTCGGAGGTTATTTTTAGACGATGGAAAGGGCGTTCAAACAATGACCCCGTTCTATGCTGTTGCTTGTTAATTGCTTGTGCGTAAGAATTGAATAGGTGAGAAAAATATAGATGTGGCGGTTTGATGGTTTTATTGGAGTTAACCCAGTCAGGGTTTGGAACCCTGGCTGAGTTGGGTAGCGACGTTACGATTACCTCGTTCTCCTCCTTTATCCGCACCAGCAAATGGAAATGGTTACCCATTAAGCACCAGGCAAAGGTATCGGCAATTGGGGTGATATATTTATCGTAAAGCCTCAGAAAATGCAGATAGTTCTCAGGTGCATAAAATAATGGCGTACCGTTAATCCCGCGGTTGAAAATGTGGTAGTAACAGCCGCGCTCCAATGGTATATCCCGGGAATTTGGCATGACGAAAAATATTTTTTGGCCAGAACATTGACAGGGTTTTAAACCCTGTCGGTGTTATTCCAAGCGGTTATATTGCCTATGCAATCAATTTTTACTTTTACTGGATTTAAATTAAATAAAGCCCCCAAACTCCGTATTAAATAGTATCGTTTGCATTTCCTAGAGTCCTCATTATCTATAAGTTGTATTTCTAGATGATGCCTAAAAACATAATTTGTCTCAGAAAGTTTCTGAACTCTGTACAATTTTTCACTTATTGCCTTATAATCTTTCTTATCAAGACAATTCGATATTTCTTCTGGTGCCATGCCCAAAATAAACATCTCATTCTGCTGCATGCTCAACTCCAAGTTCAAGTTAGGCGATGGGAGTTTTGCAAGAAACTCTTCGGGGTAAATTCCATCAGGTTTTTCCTGGATTTTATCCCAAACCTCATTTGTATTTTTGATAATTACAGGGAATCCGAATTTCTTTCGCTCCACGGCATGCCAGAATGTGCATACATGTTCATACTTGTTACCCTCGGAATCAGTGTAAATTGCAATGTGATGATTGTTTCCGGGTTTTACAAAACCAATATTATTGCCATGCTCATCCTTTTTTATAGGAACTACGGCTGATAGGCCTGTGTAACAACGAACCGATTTAATTGGTTTTGGTAAGCCTTCATCTTCATACCACTTAATAACCTTATCGCCACGCTGTATATCCTTAAAAGCCTCTTTAGGCTTTCCATTAAACTTATCGAGTCTCGCTTGCAGGATTTTCTTTACTTTTCCATCAACAACCTTATCAACTTTGTTAAAATTAATATCTACCGGATATTTTATCACATAGTCGCTGCTAAAGCATGAAGCGTACTCGAGTAAAACCTGTTTATTCTTATCAATGTACAAAGGCTCTTTTTTAAGCGATGCAATGGCATCTTTGGTGTTTTGGTATTTTGAAAGACGTTCCTCAACCAGTTTTTTGATTTTTGGGATCACAATTAAGTCAGGATTTTCAAAGGCGTATTTTATCGGCTTACGTTCTACTGTCTTAACCTTCCCATACACACTTTCTTCGTGCAAGGCTCCTCTTGGAACAATAATACCTGTTTGAACAACCTTTTTATTCCCCTTTTTTCCTACCTTTCTTTTGCCAATAACCGCAACCTTTTTACCCGCTTTAAACGATACAAGAATGCCTGCCACTTTATCCTCGACCTCTTTTACAGTAAAAGGCTGTTCACTTACTATATATTTTTCGAGAAGTGAGAGTTTTTCTTTGAATTCAATTGATCTTCTCTCAACATCTGCTATCAGGTCTTGCTTAGTTTTGCTTGAGTTTAAGGTATTAAAACGCTGAATATAGCCCTGTTTTGTGCATGCAATTACAAGTGCATCTACTGCATGATGCCTATGGTCATCGCGTTTACTCCATCCCGTAATAACCTCTTTCCTATGCTTATTCTTGCCGTGCTCACTCTCCCACTCCACAAACGAGGTCAACCCTAACTCCTTATACTTGTTGAATTGTAGATTCATCGTCACATCGTCCCAACCCCATAGCCTCCGAAGCTCTGCGGTTACACTACCCGATGTTGTCCACACATTATGCGATATTGTTTGAAGTATTTCCCTTGCTTTTTTTGAAATGTATTGAGTTTCATTTAACTGGCGGTTAATAAAGTCATTGGGTATTTTGCTTTCGGTCATAAGCAGTTTATCACGCTTTGCCTTACTTATAACTTTATTGGCATAAAGCTTTGCTACCCTTTCAAGATAGGCATTAAATACCTCAGTGGGTTTTGATTTCATAAAATCGTAGGCAGTTAAATCACCCTTCCCTGTGTTACAATGGCGATGCGCAAGGGTTTTATTGTTTTGTGAGTCGTCAAACAGTTTCGATTTAGGAATTATATGTTCAATATCGACATCGGCACCCTTGATTGCATCAACCAGCGAAATTGGTTGACCACAGTATATACAAATTGCGTTTAACTTCTTATCCTCACTATCCATTTCCTTATAAAGGTGCCATTTAAGAATATTATTTTGGGTTGCTCTAAATCCAAGCTCTTGCAGTT
>Ga0078972_1012937_pt1 | contig 14061 bp, 21 predicted proteins | sample YelNatPaOPGAMG01_FD_67568 | JGI IMG/M metagenome (GOLD analysis project Ga0078972, IMG submission 67568) | Hot spring thermophilic microbial communities from Obsidian Pool, Yellowstone National Park, USA - OP-RAMG-01 (SPADES assembly) (version 2) | ecosystem: Environmental > Aquatic > Thermal...
GGGGAGGCTGTGCGCCCCAACCCCTTCTCCCGCTGCCCGCTGCCGCGCTGCCGCGTCCTGCTGCTACTGCTCTTTTGCTCATCCTCACCTCTTGACAGCATCACCCCCTCTATGTTATACTATGCCTATCCCTGTGTAAGGAGGATCGTATGGCCGACCCGCTAGAGAAGCTGAGCGGAATACTCGTCGCGACTGAGAATGTCACTCTCGGGCTTGAGCGACTACGCCTGAAGCGTAGTTCTGGTTGGTGGACAATCAACGATGACGCAAGCGAAGTTGCGGCTATGTTAGATCAGATCAGAAGGTCTAGCCTTCTCAACGCTGACTATGCCGCTGAACTGCTCGCTAAGGTTAGGGAGGAAAAAGAATGACTGCTGTCCTCGCTCCTCACGTGATCCCCTATCATGGTAACTGGCATGAAGAGTGCCGCCGCTACAATGCCGGTATCACTAAGGTAGTTGACCCTGATAAGGGTTGGTGCGTCGCCCACAAAGACGTTACCGGCAACAGGATAATTGCTCGCCTCTTTACCACCGTCTTCGTACCAGGGTTCGATGATCCGGCTAAGAAGGCTCTGGAACATCTGAACATGTTCCTTAGTCATCCGGCCTACGGCATCGTCGACTTCTGGGAGACGGCTAACGAACCGAACACTAATGACAAGCCCGATAAGGTGGAAGCGATCGCCCGTTACCTTGAGAACATGCTTCGTGGTGCTAATGAGCGTGGGATCAAGCTGGTATGGGGTAACTTTGGCGTCGGTCACCCTGTCGGTTCATCCTCTAACCCGCTGCCGAATTGGTCGCCTTTCTGGGATTGTTTCGACTTAGCCGGCCAAACTCATCCTCTAGGGCTACATGAGTATTGGCCAAAGAGCGGCCCTGATGATGGTTGGGGTTGGTACGCAGGCCGTTTCACCCATTTACTGAGAACCTGCCCAATCATCATCACCGAATGCGGCCTCAATGATGAGCTCTCTTTCCATGACGGCCATGAGCGCGGTTGGCGTTCCTCTGTGGCCGAAGTGACTTACAAAGATCAGCTAGACGAGTATCTAACGCGCCTCCGCTCCGACAGTCGGGTTATCTCAGCCCATATCTTCACCCTGGACTACAGTAACAATGTCTGGGGGCCGTTTGATGTTCGTGGCCTTGCCGACTACATCGGCACTCTGAACAGCAATCCGTCTCTTCAGCCTTTGCCTCTTCCCCAACCGACGCAACCGACGCCGACGCCACAACCGAACCTGGACACTATCCAGACCTTGCTAGTGTCGGCGCAAGACAAGATCAATCAGGCCCTGAATCTTCTCAAATCCTAACCCTAAGGAGGGTGGCAATGTCCGCTCAAGTCCGCAACGTGTCGGAAGTCGCAGGTGGTACCTTTGAAGGCGAGTACGTCAACGTCGCCTCACTAGTGGATCACGATCTGTTGATCCGCCGCGTGGAGAAGATCAGTACAAGGTTTGGTGATGCTGTTGCCGTCGAAGCCCACGATAATACCACCGACAAAGACGTCTACTTCATCACCAGTACGGTTGTGATTATGCGCAAGCTGCTCCAGTGCAAGGATAAGGATGCCTTGCCAGTCTCTGGTATGATCGTGAAAGTAGCCGGCAAGCGTTACTACGATATACTGTAGGTGGTGACGTATGCCGCGTAGCAAACGTTGGGAAGTGAAGCAAGTCCTCGATCAGGCCATATCTCACCTGGTGAAGACGATGGAGTACCTCGATCGGATCGCGGAAGAGTATAAGGAACCGCACCCTGAAATCTCTTCCGCCCTGGACAATCTCTGTGTCGAGCTTGTGGATATTGCGGAACTGATCCAGTCCTTCCGCGATAAGGTCTAACTATGATGGCCGCACCTGATAAGTGCGGCCTTCCTTCTTCTCTCTTCTTTCTCAGGAGCATAAGGCAATGGCGATCTGGGAATCCTTCCTGGCCAAGATGGCCCGTTACGGCCTCACGGGAGAACAGGCACTTTCCGCCCTTACTGAGCAAGGCTTCGATGTCGACGCCCACCGCTTCTGGTCTACCTGGCGCCTCACTCTCTCGCAAGAGGAAGCGAAGGCCAAGATCAACGAAGAAGGATATCCTGGCATCCCGCCTACCTTTTGGTACGTCAACAAAGGTTGGGAGCTTGAAAAGGACTATGAAGATGTCTTTCGCCTCACTGTCTATAACAGTGAAACAGACGAGATCGAGACTAACTACGTGACGATTGCTCACGATGAGCGTATGGCCCTTATGGATTTGCGAGATATGGCGATCGAGATCGGTACGGCAGAAAGGTATGGGGCAAAGCTGGAACTCATCGGTATTACGTGGGAAGCCGGTTACACGCGGCTATAGAGGGGTAAGCAATGGATCGTATCGCTCACCAGTTGAAAGCTAACAACCGCTCCGAGACGCCGCATAACGTCATCTTCTTTGACATTGAGACGAAAGCCGTTTCCATCGATGACGAGACAAGGCAGATGGTGTTTCATTTAGGTTGGGCGTGCTTCTGGCGCAATCGTGGTAAGACTAGACGCAATACGGAAGAATGGTACAAGATCGAATCGGTGCCTGCTTTCTGGCAATGGGTAGATAGTAAAACAAGGGCGAAGGTAGCTACTTACCTTGTCGCCCACAATGCCGACTTCGATGTTACCGTCATGCAAGGCTGTACCAACCTCAATAACTTAGGCTGGAAGATAGCTGATTGGTGGTCAGACCAAGGCCGTTACCTGATTACCTTCCGTAAAGAGAAGCGACGGCTAACTGTTGTCGACAATATGAACATCTTCCCCTTTCCTCTGGAGAAGCTAGGGGCTGATCTTGGTCTTCCCAAACAACACGTCGACTTTGAAACGGTCGATGATGAAACCCTTTCCACCTATTGCCACCGTGACGTCGAGATACTGGTTCGTGCCTGGACTGAGTGGTTGGGATTCATTCAGAAGGAAGACCTGGGCAACTTCGCTAAGACGATCGCCGGCCAGAGTTTCAATGCCTACCGGCACCGCTTTATGCCTGTACCGATCTTCATCCACGATCGCGAAGAGACCGTGAAGCATGAGCGGCGCGCCTATCATGGTGGTAGGACTGAATGTTTCTGGGTAGGCCGGCGCGAGGGAGTGAAGACATACAAGCTAGACGTTAACTCAATGTATCCCTACGTCATGCGAGAGAATAGCTTCCCTGTAGCCGCTGTTCATACTGTATCGAGGATGCTACTTCACAAGCTAGAGAAACTGCTGGAAGACTTCGCTGTAATTGCCGATGTTGTCATCTCGACCGACGAACCGGCCTATGTCTGTCACGATGCCGCCGGCTTGTATTATCCTGTGGGTGAGTTTGAAACTACTCTCTGTACACCGGAACTGAAGTATGCCTTCGAGAACTGGCATATCGTCTCTGTCGGTCAAGTTTCATGGTACCGGCAAGATAGAATCTTCCGTGATTTCGTCGACTACTTCTATAACAAGCGTCTGGAAGCGAAGGCTGCCGGCCAGACTACGTACGTATCCTTCTATAAGCTGATTCTGAACAGTTTGTATGGCAAGTTCGGCCAGCTCCTTCATGGCTGGGAGATTATCGGCCATTGCGAGCCAGGCTACTACTTTCAAGAGACCGTCTACGATGTTGAGACGCACAAAGTGTTCACCCGCCGGTATCATGACTCGATCATTGAGCGATCGCGCGAGCCTGCCGAAGCCTACAACAGCTTTCCCGCCATCGCTGCCCACGTCACCGCTTACGCCAGAATGTACCTCTGGCAGCTAATCATGACGGCTGGCCGGAAGAATGTCCTCTATGTGGATACCGACAGCCTCTTTGTCACTGAGGAAGGTCTGGCTAACCTCCGCACGTTTATTGACCCTAAGCGTCTCGGCGCCCTGAAGGTCGAAGGCGAAACAGACTACCTGGAGATATCGGCGCCCAAAGTCTACCGGTTTGGCCTGGAGACTAAGACGAAGGGCATCCGTGACAATGCCCTTTACAAGGGCGACGGCTTTTATGTCCAGGATCAATGGACCCGTTTAGGCACCAGGGTAAAGCATCAGTTGGGCGAAGTCTATCTCATCCGCAAGATCGAGAAGCACCTCTCTTATGAGATCAGGAAGGGTACCGTCACTGTTTCTGGCTGGATTGAGCCGATCCGGTTAGAGCTTCCCGCTCCTTCGCTTGTCTTACCTCTTCCGCAACCCGCTTCGCCGCTTCTTGTAGAGCAACCAACCGCTTCACTGATTCAGACAGTGCCTCTTTAACGTCTGGCATTACGCACCTCCTAACTGTTTGTTCCACAGGGCAATAGTGTTATCGATATCGGTTTGGACATAGTTCAGTTGTGCCAACAGGTCCCTGGCCGATCCTTCCGTGATGATCCCCTTCACGTACAGTTCCCCTATCTGTGACCTTGTCAGCTCGCGCGGTACAACTGTTTCTTCCTTCCGTTTCGCCGCTTCATCGGCTGCCTTGCGCTGGGCGATTAGATCGTTCCACCTCTGGATCGTCAGGTCTATCTCTTCCTGGCGATAGTTCAGGTCCTTGAGAAGCGATCTTGCCCTGGCTTCGTCGATAACCTCATTGCGGTATAGATCGCCGACCTCGGAGCGCGTCAAGAGCTTAGGCGTCTTGACAAGCTTAGCCGCTTCCCGATCCTGCTCTGCCTTCTCTCGCTCCCGTCTGATCTTATCCCACATTTGCAGCAGGTAGGCGATCGTCTCCGATGTATAGTTGTTGTCCGCCAGATACTCAGCCGCCTTCTTCTGATCGATGATATCCTGTTCCCACAATTGCCTTACTTCCGATACCGACGGCACCTTGACCTTGATAATCTTGCTCTTCGCTTCCTTCTCAGCAAGTTCACCATCCCAAACCAGGCAAAGGGCGTTAGCATCGTTATCCTTGTAGCCTATGGCCCGCAGCTTCGCTAAGGTAGCCGACCGGTCATAGACGCCTGTCAAGTATAGTGTGTGAATGTCCTCTTTAGTGAGTGTCTTATCGGGCGTAGCTATTTGAGCGCGCCACTTGCGCATCAGGGTTTCTAGTTCATCACCGTAGACAGGTACGGCCAGTAGCTGTTGTGTGGCTTCGTTCTCATCGATAACGTGGTTGATGAACCTTTGGTGGACCAGCTCCACCTTATCGTTGTGTTCGCTCTTTGCTACTTCGTAGTCGGCCTTAGCAAGGTACAGTTCCGCTTCGTGATCGTCATAGCCAATGTTGAGCAACATCTGCTTCGCATCGGCGCGATTGATTAGCTTATCCTTGTAACTTATCAGGATATCGTCCCGTGACAGGTCCTTCTCTGTCGTAGACGCGCCCTTGATCGTGAACTCTGCCAGCTTGCTAGCATGTTCAAGATCATAGCCTAAGTCCTGATAAGCCTTAATCAGGTCTTCCGCTTTCAAGACGCCGGTCTGATACATGCGCCTAACGTCGACACGGGTATAAGGGTTGTAGGATAGCTTAGCTAGCTTGTCTCTCCAGGCTGGCGAGTAGTCTAATGCCTTCAGTAGCTTATCAAGTTCCTCGGGTGTGATAAGGCCACGATGGAGCATCTCGTAGCCCATCTCTGCCGATGGTAATTGCCAATGGGCATACCAGTATCGCTTTGCCCATATATCCTCAATCCCCTGCCTTTTTGCCCATATCCCAAACTGATCGGGAAATTCTGCATCCAGATGCAGGAACTTGATTTGTTCATCATTGAAAGCTTCCCGTATGGCCATTGTTATCAGGTCTTGTGGTGGTGGGATATAGTAATAGGTCTGCTTCAGAGCTTTTATGTCCTCATCCCGCATCCCTAAGTGTTTCAGATAATCGTCATGCTTTGGATCATCCCAAGCTTCCCGCAGGTATAGGGTACGGGCGACCGTAGGATCAAGTAGCATGTAGCTGGCATCGATGAATATCTGAATGTCTTCATCTTGGAAGCCTTGCTTGTGCAAGTAATCTCTGGCTACTCCTTCCGTGATGTAGCCGCGTAACATCGCCTGGATCACTGTCTGTATCTGGGCGAAGTTATGGGTTAGTTCCTGCATCCAGTCGATGCTGTACTGATCGTAGCCTAGCTTGTTCAGTAGACTATTGAATGTCCGTGCTAGTTCTGGTCGGCGCAGCTTCAGAACAGCGTAGGATTCGGGCGATAGGATGACGTTCTGTGTCTCACTGTTCAGTTCATAGGCCAGAGGAAGGAGAACAGCATTGAGCGCCATTGTAAGGGCACTGCCGGCAACCTGGCTCACCATCCCACTAGCCGCATTAGCAAGAGCTTCACCGGATGGATTGGCCAGCTCACGCAGCAACGGTTGTAACTCTGCCGGCACCTTGTTAGTGGCTAGCAGTCTGTTTATTATCGGCCTGGTTAGTGGCGTTAGCTCTGTCTCATAGGTCTTCAGTATCTTCAGCCCGAAGTTTATCAGCCGGTCCTCGAACCACTCAGTCATCGTATCCCGTACCTGGGCAAAGGCATTGACCAGGGTAGCGATGATTTTCTTCCCTAGTCCGCCCGTTGTCGGCACAGGTGGCGGTTGCGGATATTGCTTGTCGAGGGGAACTATGTTCGCCATTTCACCAAACCTTATCCAGCACTTTCACGGCTAACTGGCGCATATCCTCAGCTAGCCTATCTGCCTGATCGATCAACCAGGCAACGATGAAGCCGGCAGGATCAGAAAGGAAGTCGGTCAACCTTTGCTTGTACGTGTTGTAGATGCCGGCCCAATAGTTCACCATGTCACGGGTGAAGGCGGCAAACTCAGCTAAGCGGGCATCGATCCACGCCTTCCAGGTATTATAGGTTGAGACAAAGTAGTTATAGACGCCGCCGATCCAGTTCTGTAGCCAGTTCCACTTATCGTTGATCTGTGTCTGGAGCCAGTTTAAGGCTGGACCGATAACACCATTGATCCAGTTCCAAACCTTGTTGACCTCAGTCAAGGCCAGGTTGTACAACCCTAAGGCGTGATCTTTGGCCCACAGATAGGCGACACTGGCGGCCCGCTGAAGTTTGGCTAGCAGCTTACCGATCAGCTCGTCCCGTCTTGCCCAAATATCACCGATGACGTAACCGATCAGAAGGAAGGCGTTATACAGCTCCTGGATAACCCGCTTTGCCGGCTTGATCGCATACTCAGTGACCAGGTCCTTCACCCAAGCGAAGGGATCAGGAACAGCCGGTAGCTGCCAGTCGAATAGCTTCTTCAGCCAGTCGAACACTGTTTCAAGCCTCAGCTACTGATCTGCATTATCGCTTCGATCTTGGCCACCGCATCAGTAACCGCCTTCACGATCTCGTCCTTGTTTGCTGTTTGTGGCACACGCACATAGGAACTCTGATTGCTTGCCGTTGTGAACCAGATCTCGTAATACTCTTGCAGGTTGCCTTGAGCGTCCACCCGCGTTATCGGCCTGATACTCTGCACCGTAAACTGAAGCGTCATCTTGACCTCCTATGTCGGTCGATTGTAGTTATCTATCTGGCCCAGCCACTCGAAGATTCTGTCTTTCGTCGCGTTTATCGTTGTCGCCAGATTGTATACCGTCTTACCGATATCGGTATTGTAATCGGATTCAGGCGGCCATGGCCTCGCCTGGCGGTCTTTCGAAAGGACCTTGTTCAGTTCCGTCTGCCACTTCGTCAGGACGTCGATCACGTCTGGACCGGTCGGCACTGGACTAGGTGGAGGAGCAGGCTCGCCGCCGCCACCGCCGCCAGTAGCCGGAGGATATACCTGGATACTGTTAATGACTACACCGTGAGCGCGGTAGTTATCACGGTAACTAAGCACCTTGTCCACATAGTAACTTGCTGTCCACCGGCCAGCAATGAAGTTCCCAACACCGCAGTTGTAGGCAACGATTGCCGAATACCACGGTCCGTATTTGGCTACCAGGTCAAGAGCGTTGTTAAACAGATAGTCATAGGTCCAGCGCAGATGACGGCAGCCGTAGTAGATGTTTGTCTCTGGCACCTGCAGGTCAGCAATAGAACCTGTGAAGCCATACTGATCCCTGGCAATCACATAGCCTATCTGCATCAACCCTTCGGAAGGCCCGTATGGTGAAGTAAGATCGCCTTCAAGGTTAGGGTCCCATGTGCCAAAGGTTTCAACCCCGATGATGCCGCAGATATCGTAAGGATCAGCACCGATCCCACGGCTATACAGGTTGATTGAATCCCTTATCCTACCGGCTAAGAACTGATCCATTGCCATTTAGACATTCCTCTTGTAGTCAATCATCTTCTGTAGTGTACCATTGGCTGCCATTTGCGCCTTGCTACCAAAGTAATAACCCATGATGATTCCCCAAATTGCCCACAGATCATTCGGGATGGTTATCCCTTGCAGTAAGGCGTAGATGATCGCCGATGTAGTCATCAGTGCCAGCAGTGCCTGCACAATCACCGATTCCCGAAAGAGAGACCAGAAGTTATCCACTTATCTACCTCCATGGGTATTATAGCTCATTGATGGTGAGAATGACGGCTGCCAGATAGAGATCACAGCCGGTAACGTTGCTGCCATACTGCTTCACGTACCAGCTAACCACAGGATCAGCAGTTGTTGATGACTTCTTCATTGGTATTCCGACTAACGAGACATGACTGCTGTTGAAGATCATTCTCAGGTACTGATTGCCTGATATATCAATGGCAAACTTCAGATGATGGAAATAGAGGGGCGATTGCCCTACAGGATAAGACCCTGCTATCTGTGTCCAGGTACCGGATGAATTGTAGTAGTGCGCTGCCGCCCAAGTCTGATTCAGCCGTATAGCGGCAGAATAGTTATAGCCACCAATTACATAGGCAAGGCCGAAGTCTATCTGATTATTGTTATTAGCCTGAGAGAAGATGAACTCAATACCGAAACTGCTTGCTAGTTCGGTTGGCCCATAGCCGTATATCCTGGTGTAGGCTGTTGCGTCCATGGTGGTATACATATCGATAACTGGCAGACCGTGATAGGTTGGTGAAACGGTAAGGTAGTTAACGCTGCCCGATATGTAAGCGGTTGGTGAAACGTCACCCATCCCCGACTCGAAAGTGTAGATGCGGATCACATTACCGCGACGATCGAAGACGTCGACAGAGCCTAGCCTTGCCGCCAGTTCGTTTATGTCCTCGCTGGCATGAATCTGCACCAGAGGGGTTATGTTGTACCAGTCCGGCCTACCATGTCCTGCCATATCACCTCAATAGGGGATCACCCAAACGTGACACTGGATCGTATGCGGCCAAGTATCGTCATCGTTCCAGCCGAAGAAGTAGAGACGGTAGCCGACGCCGTCCCACTTCGTATCAAAGTCGCAGGGGATATCGACAATCACATTATCAAGGTGAAAGTCCTGTGAGCTATCGGAAGGGAACAGTTGCCCGTCCTTATCCCAGACTACAACATGAGCAAGTGCTGCCGGCCCTGGAGGAAAGATAAGCTTGATGCTGGCAACCCATCCCTTGACTAATGTCATCGCCAACATCACGGGGGTAGCAACAGACGTATTGGCAGGGATCACCAGGTCATCCACATAGTGATTACTGCCACCAATCCCCCGTAATCGTTGTGGGGCAGACCAACGATAGCCATCAGGAGCGCCTCCGCTCATTTTAGCCGCACCTTGTAGCCGACAGTGTAAGCGGTAAAAGTCTCATTAGCCGCTTGAGCGCCTAATTCGAAGTGCAAATACTCGCCAGGTGCCATGAGAATATCACCATTAACAGTTACACCATCGAATCCGGCTACACTTGCTTTCTTAGCTAACAGATAACCAGTTTGACCACTACTCTTGAATATATTAATGCTACGATTACTACTAACCCAATGGAAAACGCATATAATTTGCACAATCCACAGTTCGTTACTAGGGACAGTTGATAGGTTAAGAGGGAGTGACCCTGCTGCTGATGAAGTTGCACTTGCTCCCTCATTGTACGGCGCGTTATAAGCACCACCATATCCTGCCAGTAGTCCACCATTGTAATCCACCCGTGCCACCCTAAAATCATCGTTATCGTCCTGGCCGAAGATAGCACGGATGAAAGGAGCAATTGTCGGGAAGATTCTGTTACTCATCTAGAACCCCATATAGCCGGAAGTCGAAGTAGCCGTCTCCGGTATTGTCACGGCCTCTTGTGTCACCGTCACTTCGAAGTATAAGCGCAGAGTATGCACGTAGTAAGGATCATCATTATAGGCGCGTATAACTACCTCGAAAGGGGCATCGACAAGGGGATAGTTATCGCTCCATTGCAATAGCTGGCCGTCGCTTACCAGCCAGTCATCGGGTGAAGAGGGATAGAGAATGCGATCTTTCTCCAGTACCCTTACACCGACTAGCCAGGCACAGCCAGGTGGAAACTCCACCCCTACCTTGGTGATGTTGCCCGCCGTCAACTTGAGCGTCTCTTCAAGCGGTGCGGTCCTGTCAGTAGACGCTGGCACCGATAGCGTCAAGATGTAGATCATGCTGCAGTTAACGCTTCAACAGTTAATGTCAAGTTGTGTATCAAGGCCGCCGCTCTCCATTGAGCACAAGGGTTAGAGTATCACTTAGGGTTGCACCGTAAAAGGTTGCACCGACCGTTGCGTTAGGCGGTACCAGGATCGAGGAAGTGTTCGTTACCGCCTTCACTGCACCGGCAGTATAGGCACCATCGACCAGGAACTTCGTCCCATTCCAGTTGACGTAGAGGAAGATGCCGTTAGCAATGCTTGTTTCGTCAATGGCCAGGACGTGTTTTAGTTCGTATGCCGCCTCATCGTTGCCGCACTTTGTCTCGACACTTTGCGCTGTCGCGTTAGTGCACACGGCGCTCTTCTGGACCAGGATTATATCGCTCATCGCTTCATCCTCCAGTGAAAGAAGGCCTGGACCTACGCGCCCGCCAGACGTAAATCCAGGCCCATAACAGGGATGGTAACATGTAGGCTACATGCGTACCAGTCGATCCAGAACTACATAGACGGTCCCATTTGCAGCACTGGAACTATCGCGCGTATGCAGGTTGAGCAACACTTGCTTCATGGCACTAGGGTTCAACCAGGTATTAGGATCGCTGTCCCAATCGTGGTTGATAACCAGGGTATCATGATAGCCGTAGCCCTTGACCAGCATCTCATCCGGTCCAGCACCGACCGCTTGCTCGAACTGTACCGTGTCGGCAGTTTGTCCAGCCGTGAGCGTAGTCACCAGAGTTTCAGGGTTGCCGGAATAGGAAGCTGGCGTTGCTACATGTGCCAGAGGGTAACCGACGCCCGTAGGAAGAGCGACATCGGCATTGACGTAGGGATGCCCATGGGCGAGAACGTCCTTGCCGTAGTACAGGTAGTTCAACAGGGCAAGGTCACTGCCACGGCCAGAGAAGACCTCCTGTTCGCCGGTCAGCAAGTAGTGCTGGATATCGTACAACAGGTTGAAGAAGGTGGTATCAGCCGCATACGTAGTTGCATCGTAGTGCGGTATGGCCTGGAGCAAGATACGCCTGATGATGTTCTCCGTCGGCAGCTCCAGGTACTGCCACTCATTCTGAACCGTGGTGTAAGAGCGCCAGATTTCCTTCTTCAGGAAGCCCAAGGCTCGCGCTTGCGTCGCCGGCCTCTGCTCCAGCAGCACCGTAGTGCACTTGATATCGGTCTGGAACTGGGAAGCGGTAGCGCTGTTGGTGATCCGCAGTTCTACGTTATCCCACTTGCTAAGGTCAAGTGCCAGATCGGGATCGGTCATGGAGCGGCCAAAGTTCAGCAGGAACCGCGCAAACTGGGTATTAGTGGCGTAGTTGCGGATCACGTCCGGTGAGACCACGCCTTGATCGTAGAAGGCGAAGGCCTGGACCTGGAAACCGGTAAGGGAAGCGATAACGGTTGCACCGTTACCGATCACCTCGATCTTGTCGATGTAGTCGGCCAGCCGCCACTTGCCGCCGGTCTGGGCAAGGCCACTGACTTCGTCGGAAGACATTTGCAGGAACAGGCTACCGACCACGCCAGCCTTAGGAAGGTCAAGGCGATAGGTGCTGTTCAAAGTCATCGAATCGTCGCGACGGTAGAGATAAGGCTGCCAGAACATAGAACGTCCTCCTTTCGCCCTAGGGCGTAATCACTCTCTACCGGCGCGTCCCCGAACGTCGGAAACCGGCCATGTGACGCGTCCAGGTCGTCATGCGCGTGATGCTGTCTTCAAGCGTGAGATCAGGCAGGCGCTCGATAGCAGCCTTACCACTGTCGATGTAAGGCAGAAGCTCACTGGCGAAGGACTGGACCTTAGTCTGAGCCTCATCGGCGCCCTGAGGGATTCTAGCTACACCCTTGTTAATCGTCTTCGACTTCCATTCATCCAGGCTGACGCGGCTAAGACCGCCGGCCCACTTGCCACTATCGATAGCATCGATGACTCTGGCCCGCATCTTGTCTTGCTTCGCTGCCGCCGCCTCAGTAGGGGATGACGATACTTTCTGCACCCCCGCGCGAACGTCCTCAACCGATTGCTTGATCCGCCGATTCCACTTGCTCGCGAATTCCGAAGGGGTTAGGTTGGCCATCTGAAAGCCTCCTCTAATAGATTCTAATACTCTTGTACACTATTCTAACCTTCTTGTCAAGTCTTCGCACGATAATTGTGTCACATAGTACACTACCCTTCCCTAAGGTGAGTGAGAAAGGCCCTTAGGTAATCGGTCCTACCAGGATAGCTTCATGCTAGCCACGATATGAGCAAGCCAGAATTCATGGTTAGTTCTAGATTGCGCGCGGTGATGGCGCGTCATAGTGAGCCATAGCGGGTGGGCTGTCAGGTGTCCTGCCAGAAGGACCGGCAAACAGTCCAGACAGACGGTCTAGGCATATGTCTGCACAAGACGGTATGTAAGCATTCTTGAGCCGGAGCATATAAGGATTGGAAGCTGTGAAATCTATCACAAGCAGCAGGAAGAGGATGGTAAGGATGGTAAACGCAGTTCAGCCAGTGACCGCTTCCACTTTCTTTCACGATGACCATAACAATCTCATTACAATTCCCTTACATTCCCATAACATTCCCATAACATTCCCATAACAATTCGGACGTCATAGATAGTAGAAGAACCAAAGCGGAAAGGCCTAGAAGGCCAAAGGAGTAAGACGATGGAACGGCCAGAAGGACTGCTAGACTGGACTATCCGTGACGTAGAAGAATGGCTCAACAAGAGCCAGGAGACATGGGCTAAGCTCAATGGCGGGCACTTCATGAATGGCGATGAGTTCATGGACTGGCGCAATGAAGTTGAATCCGAATGGGCAGTCGCGAGAGTGACGATGGATATGGTGCTCCACCAGCTCGTCCGCGCACGGAAGCTGCTGGAGGAGAAGGATGCTGAAATTGCCCGTATCCACACCGAACTCATGCGGTGTGGGCTGTACCTGGTCGACGGTGAGTTACGGTACGGGTACAGCGACGGGAAGGTCGACATCGTCGACATCAACAACGCCGCCTTGTACGCCGAAGACCGCGAGACGCTCCATGACGAGGAGAAGTGAGATGAGAGACCTAGGTATCTACAGGATGCCGAAGCGGTTGGGCAGGACTGAGCTACGCATCATGGACTATCTCCTGAACCATTGGGGAGCCTGCCACACTTGGGAGCTACAGCAGGCTATCGCTCGCACCCATGCAGGCTACACAAAGGTTGTCTCTCGCGCTCTCGACCGTCTCCACAAGCGCGGCATCGTGAAGCGCGAGTATGACCCCTTGACCCATGGGGAAGCGGTCCTGCTGGACATAGGCCGACAGAGACGGCCTAGGGCTAGTGCCTTCTGGATCGTAAGCCAGAAGCACTTCCAGGAGCCGGAAAGCTGGTAGGCAAACCAAACAACTGAATAGCCCGAAGCGAGAGAAGCGGATCGGTGATGCTCAAGTAGCCGATCCGCTTCTTGCTTGCCTGGAAGAGCCGGTCAGCTTGTGAAGCCTGTCACAAGCGGCGGCAGCAGGCTGGCGGGAAGCGGGAAGCGGGCTTGTTGGCAGTCTCGGGCACTCGGCAGGACGCGGCAGCGCGGCAGCGGGCAGCGGGAGAAGGGGTTGGGGCGCACAGCCT
>Ga0078972_1012938_pt1 | contig 14061 bp, 14 predicted proteins | sample YelNatPaOPGAMG01_FD_67568 | JGI IMG/M metagenome (GOLD analysis project Ga0078972, IMG submission 67568) | Hot spring thermophilic microbial communities from Obsidian Pool, Yellowstone National Park, USA - OP-RAMG-01 (SPADES assembly) (version 2) | ecosystem: Environmental > Aquatic > Thermal...
AGAAAATCAAAAAATAAATCGCGATGACTGCCATCAAAAATGTAGTTAGATAGTGAAGTTGGATAGCTAAACCAAAAAGAAAACCCACAATTAAAAACCACCGCCACTCTTTTTTCTTAACTGCCTGAAAAGCAAACCAAATAATAGATAAAGAAGCCAAGGGCATTAGGTTTGGATTCCAAGAGGAACGAGAATAAGAAACTACCAAAGGCGAAATCGCATAAAGCCCAGCAGAAAGTAAGCCAACTGAAGAATTAAAAAACTCCTTCCCTACTTTATAAACCAACCAAACAGTTAATATTCCAAATAAAGCTACCATAACTGCCGGACCAACAGGATTAAGACGAAATGCCCAAAGAAAAGGAACCATAAGATAGTAATACAAAGGACCTAAGAAAAACCCCCCTACTGAAGCTGTGGGTCCAAGCAAAGTCAGTTTATGGTCTACGATAATCTTTTTAACAACTAAAACATCTCTGCCTTCGTCTCCCAAAAAAGTCATGTAATCGGCAATTTTGTAAAGACGCAAAAAAGAAGCAAGGATAAGAATTCCCAAAACCAACAAAAATTCTTTCTTTCTATCCTTCATGAAGGTCTTAAGAAAGTTTCACTTTAAGTCTTATTAAATCCTTAAGGCCACTTAAGACTACTTTTAAACTTGCCCCGGTTGCTTTTCCTGCCCGTCGAGGGTAATGATGAACTCCCAACTGAACAATTTTAAAACCTTTTTTCTTTGCTTTTATTAAAAGCTCACTACTAATAAACGGGCCTCTTTCTGCCTCCAACGGCGGAATTTCCTCGATTACTTTTTTCCGAATAAGTTTAAATCCACAATCAATATCTTTAACTTTTAACCCAAAAAGCAAAAATACCGCTAATTCCCACAATTTTGATCCCCAAATTCGGTAAAAAGGAACTGCCCTTTTTAAATAAGAACCAATTACTAAGTCCGCTCCGGTTTGTTTTTGCTTCTCAAAAAATTTAGTAATTTCTGAAAAATCAAATTGGCCGTCGGCATCAGTAAAAGCAATCCATTCGTATTGGGAGTTATAAAACCCAGATTTTAAAGCTGCTCCATAGCCTCGATTTGGAGTATGAGTAATTAAACGAATTCGCGGTTCTTTTTTAATTAATCTTTTAACAATTTCCCCAGTTTTGTCCTTCGAGCCATCGTCAATAACAATTATCTCCCATTTTTTGGCGACTTTTTTCAAAACCTCCACCGCCTTTTCTACAGTTTGCCTAATGTTAGCCTCTTCGTTGTATGCAGGAAAAAAAACTGATAATTCTTTTATCTTTTCCATTTTAGTTTAACCAATTTTTTCTTGAATTTTCCTTAAAAAAGGAATCTTCCAAGTTTTCCAGATAAAAACATTATACATCGTGTAGTTATAAGGAATAACAAAAAACCCAATCGCAATCACTAAATAAATCTGACGCCATTGATCACCAAACAATTTTGCCAAAATGCCAACTACTATCCATTGTAAAGCAACTGCTCCTAGCGAAGTCAAGTTAAACTGGAAAAATTTCAAGATTATTCTTTTAAAACCGGTAATTTTTTGCTCAGCAAAAGTCCATAAGTTATTTAAAGTAAAATTTGAAATAATTGCTAATTCTGCTCCCAACGCTGCCGCTGGTCCTGGAGATAAACCTAGTCGATAAAACATTTCCAGCCCAAAAGCATTTACTAAATAACCAATAAAGCCAACAGTTCCAAATTTTAAAAATCGCTGGGATCGCTCCAGACGAATTAAAAGACAAGACTTTATCCATTCAAAAATATCTTTTAAATATTGTTTATTAAATCCTACCTTTGAAGTTCCTCTTTTTCTTTCTTGAAATTTTACCGGTACTTCGGCAAATTTTGCCCCTGTCTTGGAAAGCTCATATAAAATTTGATTTTGGATAACAAAACCCTTAACATTAAGTTTTTCTAAAGGAACTTTTTCTAAATGATCTTTAACCCTAATTGCCTTAAAACAACCGGTATGATCTTTTACCTCTTTTACCCCCGCTACTATCCCCGCAAAAAAGGTATTTGCTAGCCAATGATTAAGTTTTCTAAACCAACTCCACTTTTCCGCTTCTCCACCTTTTATATGCCGTGAAGCAACCACCACATCATATCCCTCGTCAATTTTTTTAAGAAGTTGGGGAATATAATTTGGATCCCATTGAAAATCAGCATCATTAGGAATTACTACATCCGCTTTCAACTTTTCCATTGCATAACGATAACCCCGAATCAAATCATGACCTAAACCCCTTTTAGGCCCGGTAAGAAGAAAAATATTTTTATGCTTTTTAGCAAAATCCCTAACAATCTCCTGAGTCCCATCAGTGGAATTGGCATCAACCACTAAAGTTAAAAATTCATATTTAGGATTTTCTTTAGCAATCCGCTCTAATGTTTGAAGCATCAAACCAATATTTTCTTTTTCGTTATAAGTGGGAATAATATTGACAACTTTCATTTTTTTAATGATATCATATGCTAAAATATAAAAGCAATGAGAATTGACATTCTAACTCTTTTCCCAGAAATGTTCAAGGGTCCTTTTGACGAAAGTATCCTCCAAAGAGCCCAGAGTAATGGTTTGGTAGAAATTAAAATCCATAATCTTCGAAAATGGGCCGTGGATAAACGAGGAACAGTCGATGACCGACCTTATGGCGGAGGAACGGGAATGATTTTGATGATTGAGCCAATCTACAAAGCACTAAACGAACTTAAAACTAAAAACTCAAAACTTAAAACTAAAGTTATTCTTTTAGACCCTCGGGGAAAAGTTTTCAACCAAAAAATTGCCCAAAAACTTTCTAAAGAGAAACATTTAATTTTTATTTGTGGTCATTACGAAGGAGTAGATGAAAGAGTTAAAGAGCATCTCGTAGACGAGGTTATTTCTATTGGAGATTATATTCTCACTGGTGGGGAATTGCCGGCAATGGTAATTACTGATGCTATTGTTCGTCTTCTTCCCGGAGTCCTAGAAAAACCCGAGGCAACAAAGTTTGAATCTTTTTCTGATTTGAAAATTGGAAAATTGAAAACTGGAAATTTATTAGAATATCCCCAATATACCAGACCAGAAAATTTTTTAGGTTGGAAAGTGCCAAAAATTCTTTTATCAGGAAATCACCAAAAAATCGCCGAATGGCGAAGAAAAAAAGCTGAAGAACTGACCAAAAAACTCCGCCCGGACCTTATTTAGACCCCAACTGCCTTTTTAAACTTAATAAAGCTTCGTCAATTGTTTTGATTTTCACTCCCAAATTTTTAATTTTTTTATTAGACAAAGCCAAATTTCTCTGATAAGGCCTAACTCCGGGATTGTTTTCTAGATAATCTTTAAGACTCCCCTTTTTTACCAACCTTAAGGGAAAATTAAAAATTTTCGCTATTTTTCTGGCAAGAAGATAGGGAGACAAAGAAGTTGAACCAACAAGATGAAAAACCCCCGAAGGTCTTTTTTCCAAAATTATTTTTAAACCAAAGGCAATATCATCAATAAAAGTTGGCGTAATTATTTGGTCAGAAAACATTGGTGGAAGATTTTTGCTTTTTAAACCATTAATCATTTTTCTGACCAAATCTACTTTAGGCTGATAATAAGCCCTAAACGGATAAGCGATTCTTAAGATACAATAATCACAACCAGATTTCTTTACTTCTTCCTCTGCCCAATATTTTGTTTTTCCATACCATTCAATCGGTTGGGGTTTGTCTTCCTCAGTGTAAATACCCTCTTTTTTACCGCTAAAAACAAAATCAGTAGAAAAATGAATTAAAAATTTATCGTATTTTCGACAAAGTTTAGCAATATTTTTGGTCCCAACCACGTTAATTTGATAGCACAAACCGTTTCTGTTTCCTCTTTCCTCCCAGGCTTTATTTACATCGGTAAAAGCAGCAAGATGAATTAAAACTTTTGCTGGCGACAGGGCAATTTCTTTTTCAATTGTTTCAATTTTAGTAATATCAAAACCATCCTCATGAGTCAAATCTTGAAAATCAAACTCGTTGCCAAGAAGCTCAAAAATTCGCGAGCCAACTAAGCCGGAAAGTCCAGTGGTTAAAATTTTTGGTTTCATTTAGGAAAAACTTCATCCCAACTAAAACATTCTCCTTTGAGACTAGGAATAGAGACTTCGGAAAACAAAATTCTTCCCTCATCGGCAGGATTATACTCGGCAGTAGGGTGATTTATTAAAGCGGACAGCCCGGGTCCGGGATTTTTAATCCCATGATAAACTCCCTCGGGAATAGTAAGAGTATAAACAGGAATTTCTCCTTTTTTGGTTATTTTTGGCTCGCCGCCATTCATTTCTACCACCTCCAATTTACCAAAGGTAGCCGAGTCTTCTCGCGCATCATAAAGCAAAATCCACATTTTGCCAAAAACCACGGTAAATCTATCTTTTTGGAAACGGTGAAAATGAAATTTATCTATATCTCTAGCAAAACCTGGCCGAGTAAAAGAAATATAGGAATAAACAGAAAAATCTTCTTCTTTACCTCGGCTAAAAGTTTCAATTAAAAACCCCCTTTCATCATAAAAGATTTTTCTTTCTAAAATTTTTACCCCCGCCAAAGAAACTTCAGTTGGTGAAATAGGAATGATTTTATTTACCATATTGTTTTTTGAAATATTCTTTTTGCCTTTCTTTAAGCGGTTTCCACCACCATTCATTCTCTTTATACCATTTTACCGTTTTTTCTAACCAAGTTTCAAAATTATACTTTGGCTTCCAACCTAATTCTTGGTGAATTTTACTCCAATCAACAGCATAACGGCGATCATGGGCTGGCCTATCCTTAACAAACTCCACCGATTCATCAAAATTTTTCCCCATAATTTGGCAAATTTTTTTAACCACCTTCAGGTTAGAAATATCTTTTGTCATCCCCCCAACGCAATAAGTTTCTCCCACTTTTCCTTTTTTAATTACCAATTCTACCGCCCGGCAATGATCTTCAACATAAAGCCAATCACGAACATAAAGTCCATCCCCATAAATTGGCACTTTTTTTCCTTCCAAAAGATTGGTAATCGCTAAGGGAATTAATTTTTCCGGAAACTGATAGGGTCCAAAATTGTTTGAACAATTAGTAATTGTCACCGGCAAACCATAGGTTTTAAAATAAGCCCTCACCAAACAATCAGCGGCTGCTTTTGAGGCAGCATAGGGAGAATTTGGCCGAAAAGGCGAGTTTTCATTAAATTTTTTCCTTGATTTTAAGGGCAAAGCGCCAAAGATTTCATCGGTAGAAATATGATGAAATCTTTTAATTTGGTGGCGCAAACTAGCATCGAGCAAAACCTGAGTACCTAAAACATTCGTTTTAACAAAAACTTGGGGGCCTAAAATTGAGCGATCAACATGACTTTCAGCAGCAAAATGAACAACAACATCCACCTTCTCCATCAACTTATCCACCAATTTTCCATCACAAATATCACCCCTAACGAATTTATAATTGGGATTATTCTCAATATCTTTGAGGTTTTCTAAATTTCCGGCGTAAGTCAGCTTATCAAGATTAACAATCTTATCAGTGGGATATTTTTTCAGCCAATATCTAATAAAGTTTGAGCCGATAAATCCGGCTCCGCCGGTAACCAAAATTTTCATTTTATTCCCTTTTTTGCCGCCCAGTATTGGTTGGCTAAAAACAAAGTCTCAAAAGTTCCCGCGTCAAGCCACCAACCTTTTAATTCCTCCCATTTTAATTTCCCTTCTTTAATATAAAAATTATTCACATCAGTTATCTCCAATTCTCCCCGCGCAGAAGGCTTACATTTCCGGATAAAATCAAAAACTCGATTATCATAAATATAAAGGCCGGTTACCGCATAAGAACTTTTTGGTTTTTTAGGCTTTTCTTCTATTCTGATAATTTTTTTCGGGTCCTTTTTGCTAAAAACAGGCACCCCAAAACGCTGGGGATCGGGAACCTTTTTAAGAAAAACAACTGCCCCTTCCTTAAATCTTTCTACTGCCGGTCGAATATCAGCATCGGTGGTATTGTCTCCTAAAATTACCGTCACTGGCCCTCCATCAGCAAAATCCTCAGCTAACCAAAGAGCCTGAGCAATTCCTCCTTCGCCTTCTTGATAGGCATATTCCAAATGTTTAACGCCTAGTTCTTTTCCATTTTTTAAAACCCGCAAAAAATGACCGGCATGAGGCCCGCCGGTAACCACCAAAATTTCTTTTATTCCTGCCTTAACTAAAGTTTGGATTGGATAAAAAACCATTGGTTTATCAAATACAGGAAGAAGATGTTTGTTGGTAGCAAAAGTTAGAGGATAAAGCCTAGTCCCCAATCCTCCAGCAAGAACCACACCTTTCATAATTAGATTATATCAAAAATTTTTGGAATTTGGGATTTGCCTGCCTGCCGGCAAGGCAGGGAATTTGGAATTTTTTCAAGTGTGTTTATCCGCCACCGAAAAAGCCCCAAAAGACTCCGGTTTTGTTTTTGCCGTAAAACCATTACCATTTACCATACCAACCACTTCTTTAATCATTTCTCTTGTTGGCCCCACATCGCCAACATCAATATGAATTTCCAATTTATATCTTTCACCATTCAATTTTTTAGTTAAATCGGGAACTAACTTTTCCGCCAGCTGAATCGATAACAAAGTTTCGGTATAGATTTTATCTCTCAAACTACCAATTTTACTCACTTTATTTTTCTGCCAAAAATACCTTCCTCCCTTTCCCTTTCGGTGAATAACAACGGCGGTAACAAAATTAACCTGTTCCCGTGGGTCTGGTTTTCCTGTTTTAGAGTCAGTTCCTACCACCAAACGATAAAAATAGTCCGGTTCTTCTCTCATAAATGCCACTAACTCATCAACCATCTGTTGGATGGTCATTTTTCCTCTCGTAGGGCTAATAAAAAAATCGCCTGCCATAGGTTTAATTTTAGCACATTTTTGTTAGAATATAAATTGATGGAGGTTAAACTTAAAAAAATCGGTATTAACTGCTGGGAAGTCCAAAAACAACCGGGAATGAATGCCCGAGCGATTATTTATGCCAAAAAAGAACTTTTAGACCAAATTTACCGCGACCAGTCCCTAATCCAACTTATCCAGTCGGCTTCTTTACCAAAAGTAGTTTCCCCGGTCGTGGCGATGCCTGATGTTCATGAGGGTTTTGGTCTTCCTATCGGCGGGGTAATGGCTACCGATGGACTTGTTTCTTCTGGAGCGGTAGGAATGGATATTAACTGCGGCGTTCGGCTTCTTTTTAGCCAAATGGAATATCGCTCCAAAACTTTTTCTCCGGAAGTTCTCCGGCTTTTAATTCACAAAATTGAAAAGGAAGTTCCAATTGGTTTAGGAGGAAAACATCAGCAGGTCTTCCAAAAAATTTCTTTTGAAGAAATAGTAAGTAGCGGAGTTAAGGCTTTAGTTAAAAACGGTTTTGCCCTTCCCCAGGACATTGAGTCTATCGAAGAAAACGGCTGTTTGCCGGGCGCAGAGATTCGCTATCTTTCCCCAACGGCAATCAAAAGAGCCCAAAAAGAACTGGGAACCTTAGGCTCGGGAAATCATTTTATTGAAATTCAAATAGTTAAAGAAATTTTTGCTCCTGAATTGGCGAAAAAATGGGGACTTTTTGAAAACCAAATTTGTGTCATGATTCACACTGGTTCTCGGGCTTTAGGCCATCAAACTTGTTTGGATTACACCCAGCGGTTTTTCCAGGAAGAAAAAAAATACGGCATTAAAGCCCCAGTTAGAAATTTAGCCTCCTTGCCTGCTGACTCACCTACCGGCAAAGCCTATCTTTCGGCGATGGCTGGTTGTGTTAATTTTGCCTTTGCTAATCGGGAAGTGATTACCTGGTTTGTTAGAAAAGTTTTTCAAGAAGTTTTTAAGACCTCTCAAGCCAAACTTACCCTCCTTTACGATGTTGCCCACAATATTGCTAAGTGGGAGGAGCATCGAGGGAAAAAACTTTTAGTCCACCGCAAGGGCGCTACCCGAGCTTTACCCGCTGGCCATCCCCAAAATCCAAAAAAATATTTAGAAACTGGACACCCAGCAATTGTCCCTGGAAGCATGGGGACTGCTTCCTATGTAATGGTTGGCCTTCCTCCTGCTGAACAAACTTTTTACTCAATTAACCATGGGGCTGGTCGAACAATGAGTCGCGGAGAGGCGATAAGAACAATCAAAAAGGAAGATTTTGAACAAAAAATGGGAACAGTAATTTACAATCTACCGTTCCACAAAATTGTCGATGAAGCCCCCCAAGCTTATAAAGACATCGATTTGGTAGTGGAAACTTTAGTTGAAGCAGGTTTAACCAAAAAGGTTTGTCGTTTACAACCCCTGGCAGTAATAAAAGGCACTTAGCGTAAAAGCAAAAAAATAGTAAAAGTGCAAGCCAAACCGGCAACCAAAAGGTATTCTAAAATAATCCGAAAATAAAGCTCGCCTCTTAAAGCATGATGAATTATACCCCATAAAACATAAGCGCAACCCATACCAACGGTAATCCAAACCTGAATCTGGCGATTAAAATTAAAAGCCCAATAAAGCCAAAACCCTACTGCCAAAATCATCCCTAACGCCAAATAATGTTTTAATTCTTTTGTTTTCTTAAGACTCATCACTATTATCCTCTTATCCTAAAATCCTAAATTATTATAATATCGCTCCTGGCGTGGTTAAAATTATCGCCAAAAGCAATGTTCCTATAAATAATAAATGGGCAACATTTTTTCCTGAAAGCCTAATAGTTTGCCTTTGAGCAACTAAAATAGCATCTAAAACTAAAGCCCCTAAAACTATTCCCAATAAAAATATAGCAATGGTTTTAGTTACCCAGAAAGGAGAAAAAAGCGGCGGCGAGGAAGTTTCATTTTCTGCCTGGGCTAAGGCAACGTTTCTTAAAGGAATTTGCTCTTGGGTAAGGGAGGAACCACCTAACTCAGGCGCAGGTATGGAAGGAGTTTCTTCTTGGGTAATCTCTTTCGTCTCTTCAACTTTCGGAGTTTGTTTTGGACTTTCAGCTTTTGGAGGAGCTACCTTTTTCTGGGCAGTTGTTGGCGGCGGTGTTCCAAAAACTTGAACTACCAAAGTCGTCTCTACTCCATTTAGAGTGCCGTTTACAACTGCTACCCCAATTTCTTTATAATGTGGGTTAACAATATTATCCCTGTGAGTAGGAGAATTCATCCAGGCTTCAACCACTGAGGCAGAGTCCATAAAATCCCGCGCTAAATTTTCTCCGGCATAAATATACCGGTAACCAACTTCTTTAAAGAATGACCAAGGATCTCGTCCTGAAGGCGAGACATGGGCCCAATAATTAAAGGCAAACATATCTGCCGCTTTTCTTTGGGCAACTTCGTTTAGCAAAGGATTGTTAACCAGTGGAGCTAAACCTAATTCCGCTCGCTTTTGGTTTGTTAACTCAATTATTTTTTCCGGAGAGATATTTGAGGCATAACCTAAGACAGAAGGAGAAACTAAAGTAAAAAAGTTTAAGAAAAACTGGCCAACCAAAAATAAAGCGACAATTAGCGAAAGCGAAGCAGGATGTAAAATTCTTGCCCGATGATTGTTTGCCGAATGAGGAGTAAATAAGTCCTTTAAAAATCCAAAAAGACTCATGATTTAATAATAACACTTCGCCCTTTTGTCAACAAGATTAGCTATTTTAGCCTGGCAATCACCACAAATCTTTTAGAATCGGCAAAACCAGTACAAGTATATAAAGTTAGGATTGGTTGGGTGGAGGGCAAAAGAATTTCAATTTGAGAGGGAGAAACAATTTTTGTTTCCAAAACTTCATAGGAAAAATTTTCGCCTTTTTTGTTTTCTATTTTTATTTCTGCTCCCTTTTTAATCCCCAAAATAGGGCCAAAAAGATGACGTTTGTTATGAGAATAGACAACTACATTTCCTTTTTGCCCGGGAATTCCCGAACCCAAAAGATAAGAAGCGGCATTTTCAAAAATCTCCCATTTGTTCCCTTCGGCTTTGGCAGGAAAAACCGGCAAATCAATCTTTAAACTAGGAATAATTATTCTTGCCGGATATTGGTCTTCGGAAAATTTGGATTCAATTTTGGGCTTTTGAGAAAAAGAAAGAGGATTGGAAAAATAAATTTTAAGTCCAAAAAAACCAACAAAACAAATTCCGGCGAATAAAATGAGAATTAAGCCAATTTTTTGACGGCGGTTGAGGGAGCCAGCAATCTTAGGCCTAAAGAAAGACATAGACAACCTATTATAAACAAAATTTGTCCTGCTTGCTCATTAAAAGCTCCTGTTGCCCCTAAAGTAGAAACTCCTAAAACTTTTCCTTCCGTGGTTGCCCCCAAAACCACCCCGGTACAAATTTCGTTGGAAAGCTCGGAAGGAGCACAATCGTTAACTGCCCGGACGGCAAAACAATAATTAACTCCGCTTTGTAAACTGCCAACAGTAAAAGAAGTTACTCTACCGGTATTGGGAACTCCATAAATATAATTCCTTGAACTTAAACCATAGGAAATTGAATAGTGAGTTACTGGCTCTACCGCTGTCCAAGTTAAGTCTGCCTCGCTCCCCCGGCGGTTTACTTTTAATAAAGTTGGTGCTGGCGGAATTGCCGCTCCACAATGATAGGCTGTCCCCTCAGTCGTTCCTTCCCCTCCAGATGGTTGAGGGGTAGGAGTGGGAGAAGGAGTAAAACTCGGCGTTCCTGTTGGCTGGGGCTCAGAGGTTGGAATAGGCGTTGGTGTGAAAGTTGGGATAGGAGTATGAGTGAAAGAAGGAGTAGGGGTCAGTGTTGGGGTTGGGCTGGGTATAAAAGTTGGGGTTGGTGTCAAAGAAAGCGTTGGGGTTGGGCTAGGCACAAAAGTTGGCGTAGGTGTAGGCCTTGGCGTTGGACTCGGACAGGAGGGGCAAGGCGGGCAAAGATGTCCGCACCAATCCTCAATCTCATCACAAAAATCAGAGGAAAAACACCGAGTGTTGCATTCAGCCCCAAAAATATCAGTTTTCAAAATCCCAAAGTAGCGACCAATTTTATAACCAGAATAAAAAAATACTCCCAAGGCTAAGAGCAAAAGAAAAACCTCTTTTGCCACCCCAAAAATTTTTTTAGTTTTTTTGCTAATTTTCATTTCCTTTTAGTAAACCTGCTGCTTTGCGACTTTTTTCTACTATCCATAAAGAGCTTAAGATAAAAAGCAAAACATAGGGCAAAATTTTTTCTTCGTTGGGCGGACAACTACTCTGGGAGGCTCCTAAAATTTCCTCTTCTCTCCCAAGGGCTTTAGCCTCAAACAGAGCGGCAATTTCTTTATATTTAATATTAAAGTCTGTCCTTGCCTGGTTTGAAGAAACCTCATTGCCATTTGGCGCTTTACCAAAAGCCTGAGCTAAAGTATAAAAATGACCAGCCGGTAAAATCTCACCATTGGCAAGTTTTAATCCAAAACTCAACTTTACTCCCCTTCCAGGCTCAATTTTTCCAATATTAAATTCTGCCTTACCAAAATCTCCAGGAACGCTGTTGTGAAGAGTTTGAACAAGATAAACATCATAGGCCGGCACTTCGCCTTTGTTGCGAACTCTAATTTCAAAAGTGACCGTATCCCCAGGATAAACATATTCCCCTACATTATTCCAAGCAGAAATTTCCAAAACTGGTTGTCTTTGGTCAACGGTTTCCTCTTCCGCCGATGGTTCCGAAGAAGGGGCTGGCAAATAAACCAAAGTTTTTGCCAAAGCGCTATTATTGGAAGAGTCAGACTCGGGGTCAGAAGTAAGAATAAAGGCAGTCACAGTAACTTCTTTTTGTTTTAAAGCTTCTACTTCTGCCGCCTTAGCTTGGGGAATTATCTTTGACCAGAAGGTTAAATGTTCCTCAAAAGGAAAATCTGGCAAAACCTCAACTTTAATTTTAAATCCACCCTTTTCTCCTGCGGATAAGCTACCAATATTCCAACGACAAACTCTTCCAGAAACCAGTGGCTGATAGCCACTTGTATCTCCTAAATACTTTACTCCCTCCGGCAGTTCTACTTCCAAAACTACCTCTTTTGCCTCTTCATATCCTTGGTTTTGGTAAACCAAACTAAACTCTGTTGTTCCCCCAACCGCCACTTCTCCGCTACCATTACTCAAAGCCACGGTCACATCAGGATAGGCAAAAATCGCATCTCCTCGCCAATTTCCCAAAACATTTACCAGCCCAAAAAACCAGCGACCACCCAAAATATTCAAATTAACAAAATTAAAAAGATTAGCCAAGGCAGAAGCATTGCCAGTTTTTATGGTCGCCCCGTCTTGGTTTTCGTTTGCCTGATTTCCTCCGGTTGAAGCTGTTGTTTGGATATTGTTTTTCACCGTTGCTTGATTTTGATTTTGAAAACTTACCAAGGGCAAACTTTCTTCCTCTAAATTAAGATCTTCTCCCGTTTTGGGTTCATCCAAACCAACTTGGAAAACCTCACTTCCCGCCGTCGGCTCCTCACTAGCCTCCGGTGTTGACCAGCCAAAAATTCTTCCACTCCAATTGCCCAAATTATTAATCAGCAAGAAAAACCAATTATTTTTCCAAATATTTAAATTAACCAAAGAAAAACTATTGGCAATTGCCTGGGCATTTCCGGTTTCAATTAAGTTTTCTCCCCCATTGTTATTTTCTTCATTTTTCCCGCTGTTGGCACCGACGACTAATTGATTTTCTACCTCGGCTTTATTTTGATTGCTAAAAATTGCCGAACCACTGGAAGAATTGTTTGTCTGGGCAAAATTTTCCGGCCGGGGAAGAATTAAATTCCCCTCAAAACTGCCTAAAATATTAATTGTTCCCAAAAAGAATTTTGCTCCCAAAATATTGGTATTGACAAAATTATTAACATTTGCCAAAGCCGTTGCCTCGCCAGTTTCAATCGTTGCTTCTCCGTTATCGTTTGCTTGATTACTACCGCTGTTTGCCCCAACATTAACATTATTTTCTAAATAAGCCTGATTTAGATTTTGAACTAAAATTTGCAAAGCCGAAGAATTAGTTTCACTTGCTAAAGAAAGTCCTTCTTGTTTGCCTGAAATTTCTTTCCAAAGTTGGTTTAAATCGATGTTACCGTTTTTGTTTTCCAAGATATCAAGGAGTAAAACTTCAAAATTTGAGCCAACAATATTGGTATTTAAAAAGTTTAAAATATTTGCCCAAGCCAAAGCATCTCCGGTCAAAATTGCTGCCTCGCCCGAATTTTGATTGGCAGAATTTTCTCCAGTTGAGGCATTAATATTGGCATTGTTAATCACCTCTCCCTCGTTTTTATTTTCTACCAGTAAAGTCGGTGATTCTGAAGGAGTGGGAGTAACTGTCGTTTCGGCAAAAGTTTCTTCTTCTGGAGTTGAAGTAGCGCTTGGGGTAGCTGTTGGTTCCAAAATAACTACATTGGTATTTACCTTATTATTAATTACTCCGCCAGAAACCGCATCGCCGGTCTCAATAGAGGCATCAGCAGCAGAGCCTTGAACTTGGTTATCACCAGTAGTTGCCGAAGAAGTAGCGCTGTCAGCAACCCTGGCCGAATTATCATTAGAAACCGCCACTCCGCTCGGGCATTCTGTTTCTCCTTCAGGAGGCGAACAATTTCCCTCAGGAACAGTAATTTCTCCGGGAACAGTGGTTTCGTTGGTATTGGCTGTTGTTTGAACATTACTGGCGGCGTCGGCATTGCCAGTAGTGATAGTTGAACTAGACTCGGGAGTAGGTGTTGAACTTGGTTGAGGGGCGTCAGTCGGACTATTAGTTTGTGGGGGCTCCGGAGTTGGCGTTGGTTCGCTTTCAGATGAAACCTCAACCGTTGTATTTTCTGGTTGAGCCGTTTCCGCCGGTGTTGTTTCTGTTGTTGGAGATTGGTTTTCTTCCTCCTCCGCCCAGGCAACTGGGGCAACTAACGGATTCAACCACAACAAAACCGCCAAAATAAGGCTCAAAATCTTTATTTTTTTATTATTTCTTTTTAAAAACATTTATTTTTAAATTTTTTAGAAATTAGTAATTAGAAATTAGAAATTTC
>Ga0078972_1012939_pt1 | contig 14061 bp, 9 predicted proteins | sample YelNatPaOPGAMG01_FD_67568 | JGI IMG/M metagenome (GOLD analysis project Ga0078972, IMG submission 67568) | Hot spring thermophilic microbial communities from Obsidian Pool, Yellowstone National Park, USA - OP-RAMG-01 (SPADES assembly) (version 2) | ecosystem: Environmental > Aquatic > Thermal...
GTTTAGCGCAAATTCACCTGAAAGCATTGAACCGTTTACGTAGGACGGTCTTTCCAGGCCGTCCACCTGACCGACAAGCTGGAAAGACAGGCTGGAAAGCCTATCCTACGGAGAACGAACAGAGAGTCCCCAGGAGCGCAAAATCTAACCGAACGCGGCACTACGCTGTTTCGGCTGGGCAGTCACCACGCCGATTCCCAATGAGTCTCAGTAGATGCAAATTTGTGCTTGCAGTGCCGACTTTAGTCGTCTTTTCAGGCAGACGACACAGATCGCGGCAGGGTGAACTGAATGGTGACGCCGTCCTCGTTTTCCTGAACCAGACGAATTTTCCCCCCATGTTGGGTAATATAAGCCTGCCCGATATATCCCTGCAATTCTAAATCAATGGCCGAAGGGGTCTTGTTCTTTTCGCCCAGGCTGCGGATAGTAAAGAACAAATGATCGTTTTCGTCAGCAGCAATCAGTAAAATTCTCGCCGGCGGCTTGACAAATTCAGCAACATAAGAGACGAAACTGACCAGCGCCTGACGAATCTGGAATTCATCCAGATGGCAGGTAGTTTTGGCACAGGTGCAGCGATTCTCAAAGTCGAATTTGCGCGTCGGGTGCGCGCGTTTCCACTGCGAGAGTGCCTCTTCCATGACGCGGGGCAGATCGAACTCAGATGGCTGGGGTGTCTTCTCCCCACCGTTCAAGCGCGCGATTTCTATGATCGCGCTCAGCCAGTCCAGCATGCGCGCGCCGCTGTTGTAAATTGTGGTCAAATCTTCGCGCTGATATTCGGTCAGCGGCCCATCCTGGCCACTTAACATGACGCGGGAAAAGCCGATAATATGATTGAACGGCGTTTTCAGATCATGCGCCTGGACAGAGAGGAAGCGGTTTAAATCGAGTTGTTCGGGAAGATGAAGTGTGGCCATTGCCTGCCATCCGCCAGCAGAAAACGGGCTATCTTTTTTGTTAAGTATAGCACAATCTGGTTAAGGCGGCAGGATGGCAGTTCGCGCAAGCCTGTTGCCAGGAAAGATCTCTGCGCGCGGTCAACACTCACTATATCCGCAACTGTAACACTTGCGACAACCTTCTTCATTGACCATGCTGGCCTCGCCACACTCCGGGCAGAGATCGCCGATCTTGACCATTGCTGGCTGGGAAGCAAAGGGGGCCGATGGCGCGCCTGAAAGCGCCGCCGACTCCGCAACCTTGCCAACACTGGCCGCGCTGGCTGGCGATTCGGACACCGGCTGCACGGCCGGATGAGACTCACCCTGTCCATTGCCTTTCTCCTGCTGGCCGGCGGCTTTCCATTGCAGATATTCGTCCAGAACCTGGCCCACGCCGTCGGGCAAAGAGCGGACGCGGTGTGGCCCAAAACCAAGCGAACGTCCGCCGCCAATGCCGGTCAGTTGTTTGACCACTTCCGCCAGGCGATCGCGCGGCAGGATCGGCGAGGCCAGACGCAAGATGTACGAGATGAGGCGCCCAATGGCCTCCGAGACGGCGGCCGTCTCCGAGCCGGCTTTAGCGGTGTTGATGAAGACCTCGAAAGGCTGGCCATCGCCGTTCTCGTTGATGGTGACGAACGCCCGGCCCAGCGGAGTTTCGACGCGATAGGTAATGCCAGGGAGCGAGCGCGGGCGCGGCTTCTTCGTCTCGTGCCAGGCGGCCAGTTGGGTGGCAATTTCTGCCTCGGCCAGGCTGGCAGGTGAAGACACCGGCGCGGCAGGCCAGTACGGAAGAAGCGGCGGCTGAAGCGCGCCGCTGGCCGAATCGGGTTTGGTCTGAGATTCCGGCGCGGCCTCGTTCGCACTCGCGGCGCGCTTCTTCTCCGCCGTGGCTTTCGTCTCCAACACAACCTTCTCACGCGAACCGGTTACATACACCGTGAGGCCTTTGCAACCCAGGCGCCAGGCCAGTCGGTAAGCAATGGCTACGTCCTCTTCCGTCGCGTTTTCGGGGAAGTTGATCGTCTTCGAGATACTGTTATCCACAAACGCCTGCAAAGCCGCCTGCATCCGCACATGTTCTTCAGCGGTAACATCGGCCGCGACCACGAACACCTGTCGAATCGTTGGCGGCACCTCGGCAATGTGCTGACAGGTCCCCTCATGCAGGACGCGTTCGTAAATTTCCTGCCGCTTCTCCTCCGGAATCCCGGCCTGCATCAGCGCTTGTTCGAAACGCTGGCTGGCATACGTCAACAGCAAATCCCTGCCGTTGTCATTTACGTGGCGGATATAGGCCAGCGCAAAGACCGGCTCGCAACCATACCCTTCAATGCCGGCCACCGTGGCGATGGTGCCGGTTGGGGCAATGGTGGTTTGCGCGGCATTGCGGATGCCATATTGTTTAATACCCTCTACAATGTCCTCCCACGCCAGCGGCGGACGCCCCCAGTCGTGATGGTAAGGAACAACCGATTGGGGCGGCTGCCACTTCAGGTTTTGTGGATCATACAGGCTACCCTGGATGGCCGGGAAGGGGCCACGCTCTCGGGCCAGTTCGATACTGGTTTTCATCGCATGATAGCGGATGAACTCCATCACCTGCGCGGCGAACTCCTGCCCCTCGGGTGAACCGTAGCGCACGCCGACGTGATACATCAGGTCGGCCAGGCCCATGATACCCAGGCCGATGCGGCGGGCGCGATGAGCGGCCTCTTTGAGCTGCGGCACAGCGGGAACATAGGCATTCGCTTCCACCACGTCGTCGAGGAAACGCGTGGCCAATTCCACACTCTGACGCAAGGCTTCCCAATCCACGCGGCCATCCGGCCCGCAATGCTCATTCAGGTTGATCGAACCAAGACAGCAGTTCTCATAAGGTCCAAGCCATTGCTCTCCGCATTGGTGGGCAACAATCCCATTGGCGATCACACTATGGGTTTGCTCTTCGGTCAAATCGTATACATCGGCTGTGCCAGCCTCCTCAATCGCAACCACTGTGGTCTCAAAGGATTCGCGATTCGCACGCCGCGCCTTGCTGGCGACAAACTCCTGCGCCTTGCGCTGTCTGACCATGTCGAGAAAGCCTATTTCGGAGAGGAAGCGATCGCGATTCGCCCTGTCCAGAATCAACTCATAGTCGGCGTGGGCAAAGTACGCCTGCTGCTGGCCTTTTCCATCCGGCAGAAGACGGCATCCGGCGGCACGGCGTTTGTGAATGCGGCTCACAATGCCGAAATTGAGCAGCAGCAACTGCACGTCTCGCAGCAATTCCAGCGAGGCACTGGCCAGGCGAATAGAGCAAGATTTTTTCCCCGCCGAGACGTTGACCGTGCCATTGGTGGTGAACAACCCTTGCAGAAAACCGACCACTGCCGGACGGGGTGCCCTCCAGATGGAAGCCGGCACACGTTTTTCATGGGCCGGCACGGCTAGAACGCCAAGGGATTCAAAGAACAGGGATGGCAGCTGCCCACAGGTCAGTTGTCGCAGTTCGCCACGTGGATGCCAATCGCCCGGTCCAAAATGCGCCTGCATGAATTGTTGTACAATCTCCCGCAATTCATCGGTTTCATTCGAGAAGGCCATCCCGACAGGGGAGTGACTGCCGGGACTGAGCCAGCCATCGCCGATTAACGTTCCCAGAACAACGCCAAGTTCATGCGACCAAACCCTGGGGAAACTGGCATACCGGACGGTAACCTCATGGCGTGTGACCGTAGGCGTGGATACATGCTCCCCTCCCTGGGCGATGGTTGCCATTTTTTCCTCAACATATTCCAGATTCGGCAAAGCCACATCCTGGCTCCAGACTCCAGCGCCCGATTGAAGGAGCAGTTTATCTCCCACGCGTAACCGCCGCAATTCCACGTAGCCACGGTCAGGTGTCAGGAACTTATGGTCAGGCGTGGCGACAATGGAATACCCATGCCGGGTAGTCAATCGCACGACGGGAGCATTTTCCCGCGTCTTCCAGGCCGGGGAAGCGGGACGATAAACCACTCCGCCATGACGGTTGGGCAGGCCACGTCCACCCCATGGAGCGCGCAGGTCGGTGGCTACCAGAACGTCCACATTCAACTCGGCCAGTTCCTGAATGGTAATCAGCCCCAGATTGGTAGCAATCCGAGTGGAACCGATAAAACACGGGTTTGTCGCTTCCAGCGGGTATAGATGGGGGACAGGATTGCTGCGATTGGCCGTGTCCAGGAAAAGAACGCCCGGCTCGCCATTGTGGTGCGCCTGACGGACGATTTTATCGAACAGTTCTCGTGCCCGTACTTTCTTATAGACCCGGATAGGCAAACCAGCCCTTTCGGCCTCTTCGAGCGTTCCATCGAAGTCGCGATAGCGGGGGTCGGTGACATCGGGGAAACGCAGTTCCCACTCGGCATCGTTTTCTACCGCGCGCATGAAGGCGTCGGTGATGCCGACTGAGATGTTGAAGTTGGTGATGGCGTTTTCATCAGTCTTGCAGGTGATGAATTCTTCAATATCTGGATGATCGACGCGCAGGACGGCCATGTTGGCGCCGCGACGCGTGCCGCCCTGGGCAATCTCGCCAAAGGCCTTATCGTAGACGCGCAGGAAGCCAACCGGCCCCGTGGCCTGCCCGGCCGAGGACTTGACCACCGCCCCTTTCGGGCGCAACCGCGAGAAAGAGAAACCGTTGCCGCCGCCCGTTTGCTGCACCAGCGCGGCGTTGCGCAGGGTCTGAAAGATACCGCTCTCGCGCCGGCCCATGTCATCGGAGATGGGCAGGACAAAGCAAGCCGCCAGTTGTCCGAGTGGGGTGCCGGCCCCCGTAAAGGTGGGCGAGTTAGGGAAAAACTTCTTGCTCGTCAAAAGATGATAGAACGCCACAGCGCGCGCCCTGGCATCGCCCCCCCATTGCTCTTCCACACGGGCAATGTGCCAGGCAACGCGCCAGAACATGTTCTCAATGCTCTCCACCGGCTGGCCATCGTCGCCGCGCCGCAGGTAACGTCGCGTCAAGACCTGACGACCATTCTCGCTCAACGCGACCCTCGGCAACCCTTTGGGCATCGGGGGAGTGGGAAGCAAACCGTGTGGATCTGGCTTGGCTGTGGACATGGCAGACTCCTCTGGCAAGAGTAAAAAATGAATCAAGGTGGAAGTTTCCCGGCGCGCCTGCCGACGCAGGCGCACACGAACATCAGGCAGACTTTCGCTTACCCTTCCAGCAAGCGATCAATTTCATCCCGCAAAGCATGTAAATCCGCAAGACGCAGGTAAACAATGGCGTAACGAATGTAAGCGATTTGATCCAGTTCTTTCAGGCCATTAATGACCAAATCGCCGACGACGCGCGAGGAGACCTCTGCCTTCCCCATTTTTTGCAGTTCCGCTTCCACCTGCCCGACCAGACGATCGATGTCCTCGGCAGAGACCGGACGCTTGGCGCAGGCAATGCGAATCCCACGTTCCAGTTTCGCGCGATCGAACTCCTCGCGTGTGCCGTCCTGCTTGATGATCAAGGGGGTTGCCAGAAGCGGGCGCTCGTAACTGCTGAAACGCTGACCACAATGCAGACATTCTCTCCGTCGGCGAATCCCCTGGTGATCCGGCGTTGTGTCCAGCACTCGGGAACCCTCTTGATGGCAGTACGGACAGAGCATCCAGACTCCCATAATTAGAACAAATGTAGCCACCACAGGTGGCGTCTTAAGACTGTAGTCCCCCTATATCTTGGGGATAAGCGTTGTGATTCTAACATATCCCGCCGGGGAAGGCAAGGGCCACAACCTTAAAAAATTCTCCCTCGCGCTGTTGCCCCGCAAGGCTCTCTGTCCTTCATCTACTTCATTTCTTGCCGCCCGGTCAGGGCGCGCAACAGCGTATTCTGGTCTGCGTATTCCAGATCGCCGCCGACAGGCAGCCCTCGCGCCAGACGGGTAATCTGTACGCCAAACGGTTGCAATTGCTGGCGCAAGTAGAGCGCCGTAGCGTCCCCTTCCAGGCTGGGATTGGTGGCCAGAATCACCTCCCGCACGCCGCCCTGTCGCACCCGCTGCAGCAACGGGGCAATCTTCAAATCCTCCGGGCCAACCCCCTCCACCGGCGAAAGTACGCCATGCAGCACATGGTATTTTCCCTGATAGACTCCCACCCGTTCCAGAGCCAGTACATCGAGCGGCTCTTCGACAACACAAATCACGGCACCATCTCGCTCTGGATTCTCGCAAATCTCACAATATTGCCGCCCGGCCAGCGTAATATTGAAACACTGCTGGCAGAAAGCCGTGTTTTGTCTCATCTCCAGTAAGGCCGTTGCCAGTTGCCCGGCAATCTCTTCGGGAGCGCGCAGCAGGAAGAACGCCAGGCGCGCCGCCGTTTTGGGGCCAATCCCCGGCAGACGTTCAAGAGCGATAATCAGATTCTGTATCGGTTCGGGTAACATGGTATCTGCAGGTATTATATCATCAGGAGATACAGGGTTTCACGGGCAAGAGGGAGTATAATGCTTTTATCGAGCCTGTTCCTTCACGAAGGAGATTGCCATGAACCACCGATTCGAGCAACTGAAAACCCTGTTGGCCGAGATTGCCGATTTGGGCAAAGCCGCCGCGGTCCTGGGATGGGATCAGCAGGTGAACATGCCGCCGGGCGGCGCGGAAGCCCGTGGTCAGCAACTGGCGCTGCTCAGCCGTCTGGCTCACGAACGGGCCACCTCGCCGGAACTGGGCAAATTGCTGGAAGCGTTGCAGGCCGAAGCCGTCAATCTGGATCCAGATTCGGACGAGGCGCGGCTGATCAAAGTCACGGCCCGAGACTACGAGAAAGCCGTGCGCGTACCGGCAACGTTCGTCGCCGAACGGGCGGAAGTGACCACGCGCGCCTTTCAGGCCTGGGCCGAGGCCAGACGACAGGCCAATTTTGCCCTGTTCCAGCCCCATCTGGAAAAAATCATTGAACTCACCCATCGCTACATCGGCTTCTTTCCTCCCGCCGAACACCCCTACGACATTCTGCTCGACGACTATGAGCCGGGAATGAAGACATCCGAGGTCAAAGCCATCTTTGAAGCCCTGCGACCGGCGCAGGTGGCGCTGATTCGCCAAATCAGCCAGCAACCGCAGGTAGACGATTCCTTCCTGCACCAGCCGTTTGAGGAACGAAAACAATGGGATTTCGGCGTCGAGGTGATCACGAAATTCGGGTACGACTGGCAATGCGGTCGCCAGGACAAAGCGCCCCATCCGTTTACAACCAGTTTCAGCATTCGCGACGTGCGCATTACCACCCGAGTTGACCCCAATTTTCTTAACCCCATGCTGTTCGGCACCATGCACGAGTGCGGACACGCCCTCTACGAATTGGGCATCAACCCCGCCTACGAGCGCACCTCGCTGGAAGGCGGCGCCTCGCTGGCGATTCACGAATCCCAGTCCCGCCTGTGGGAAAACCTGGTTGGGCGTTCCCTCGCCTTCTGGGAACATTTCTATCCCCGCCTGCAGGAATATTTCCCTCAACTGGCTGGCATATCCCTGGAGACTTTCTACAAAGGGATCAACAAGGTAGAACCATCCCTCATTCGCGTGGAAGCCGACGAAGCCACGTACAACCTGCACATTATGCTGCGCCTCGAACTCGAAATCGCTCTGGTCGAAGGCAAGGTCAGAGTCCAGGACCTGCCTCAGGTCTGGAATGCAAAAATGCAGGAGTATCTGGGTATCCTCCCCACCAACGACGCCGAAGGCGTGCTGCAGGATGTGCACTGGTCTAACGGTTATCTGGGTTATTTTGCCACTTATGCGCTGGGCAATCTGGTCTCGGCGCAGTTGTGGGAAGCGATTCACCGCGATCTTCCCGACCTGGAAGATCAGATCCGCTCCGGGCAGTTCGCCCATTTGCTGGCCTGGTTGCGGGAAAAGATTCACCGCCACGGTCGTAAATACGAACCCCAGGAACTGGTCCAGCGCGTGAGCGGCAGTAAAATTGATCCGGCCCCTTACCTGGGCTATCTGCAAACCAAATTCCGCCCGATCTACGGTTTATAACCCCTCGTCCAGCCAGTTTCAGCCTCAACCGGTCGCGCCTCTCCTCGCCGGGAGAGGCGCGCGATCATTAAAACTCACCCATTCCCGGCAGGCGCAGGCGTTCCAACAGTACAATACCGACGCCGCAAACGGTCATCAAAATCGTAGCCATGGCCATCGCCTGGCCATAGTTCAGGCCACCGGGTTGGGAAAGAAAGCGCGCAATCGCCAGCGGCAGGGTCGGGTATTCTGGACGTGCGACCAGTGAGGTGGCGCCGAATTCTCCCAGCGAAACGGTAAAGGCAAAGATGGCCGCAGAAAGCAAGGCCCGGCGGACGATAGGCCAGTCCACCGAAAACCAGACTTGACGTGGTGAGGCGCCCAGCACCATCGCCGCCTCGCGCAGCCGGGGCGGAATCGAGGCCAGGGGCGGTTGCAGACTGCGAATGACAAACGGGAGCGCAATCAGCGTATGGGCCAGAGGAACGAATAAGGGTGAAGTCAGCCAGCGTCCATAGGCCAGGATGAAGCCCAATCCCAACGTCACTGCCGAGGCGCCCAACGGCAACATCACCAGCGGGTCCAACCATTGTTCAACAACGCCGGGACGCGCCAGCGCCCGCGCCGCCGGCAGCCCGAGCAGCAGCGCCAGCAACACCGTCAGCGCCGCATATCCCAGCGAAGTGCCCATCGCCCGCAGTGGAGGCACATAGAACAGCGAACCGCGCCGATTGACAAATAACTCCCGATAATAATCCAGAGTGATTCCATAGTGGACTGTGCCGCGCTCACCGCGATTGGCCTCCAGCCGGGTCACCGAGCGCAGCGGCAACGAAAGTAAAGGCAAGACGAACAGTACCACCAGGAGGAGGCTGACCAAAACTACGTAGCCCTTCTCGCCCCAGTGGAGAGGGGCACGCAGATTCAAGGCCGCCGGTTTCGGCATCGCGATAACCGACAGGCGAGCAGTGACGCGGCTGTAAAGGAAAGCAAATATCAAAGTACAAGTCAGTTGAACAAGCGAGAGCACAGCCGCCAACGGCAAATTAAAAAACTGAACCGTCTGAAGGTAAATCGCAACTTCCAGCGTGGCAAAGCGCGCCCCACCCAACAGCAGAATCACCCCGAAGGACGTGAAATCGAAGATGAACACCAGCAAGGTCGCGGCCAGCAGCGACGGGCGTAAGAGAGGCCGCGTAACGTTCCACAGGACACGACGGGTATCGGCTCCCAGGGAACGGGCCGCCTCCTCCAGCCGCGGGTCCAGGTGCGCCAGTGCATTTCCCACCAGTCGAATAACAATGGTCGTGTTATAGAACATGTGCGCCAGCAAAATGGCGCCCAACGTGCCCACAAAAGGAATGGGCGGCGCAGACAGCCCAAACGCCTGCATCAACCCCAGATTCAACCAGCCGCGCGGACCCAGAAAAGCGTTAAAACCGGCCGCAACCACGACCGTCGGCAGCATGAAAGGAATCGCTGTCAGCAACCGAAGCCACCCTTTCCCGAAAAAGCGATACCGCGCGAAGAGGTACGCCGCCGGCAAACCAATCCCCAACGTCAGCAAAGTGGAAAGCGTCGCCTGATAGAACGTGAAAGCCGTCGCGCTGCGCACAACAGCCCATCCCTGTCTGTCTATTCCCTGGACTACCAGCAAACGCAGCCCAAGATAAAGGACGCGAGCAAAAGGATGGAAAAAGACCAGGCCGAGGAAAACGGCTACCCCCAGCCAGGGCCATAACGAAACCCACACGTGGCGACGTTGAGCAGAAACCATTCCATTACCTTCCGCCGGGTCGGAACAGGGCGTGCCGGGAACGATCTCGGAGCGCGTGCGGGGACGCGCTCCGAGAGTGATCCTCGACGACAACGCGCCACGCGCGGCTCAACGCAAAACCGCCTCAGTCCATTCGGCAATCCAACGCTCACGATTCGCCGCGATCAGCGCCGGGTCAAGGCTGGCCGGTTGCTGTGCCACCTCGGCCCACTGGACGAATTCCTGCGGCAGGGCCGCCTGGCGATGGACCGGATAGACAAACATCTGCAGCGGCACGTCCTCCTGAAATGCAACCGAAAGCATAAAGTCCACGAACTTGCGCGCCAGGGCGCGATGGCGCGTGCCTTTCAGGATACCCACAAACTCAATCTGGCGGAAGCAGGTGCCCGGGGCAAGGATCGAAGCCGTCGGCGACTCCGTGACCGGCGGATCGGCGTAAATGACCTCCGCCGCCGGGCTGGAAGCATACGAAACCACCATCGGCTGGGGCCCATGCCCGGACGAGGCCGAAAAGTTGGTGTAGTACGCCGTCTCCCAATCGTCCACGACGACCAGGTCATTGGCGCGCAGATCACGCCAGTAGTCCAGATAACCTGGATCGCCAAAGTGAGCAACGGTCGCGAAGAGGAAGGCCAGGCCGGGCGAAGAGGTGGCCGGGTTTTCCACAACCAGCAGGCCGCGATATTCCGGCCGGGTCAGGTCCTCCAGGGACTGCGGAATGGGCAGGTTGTGCGCGGCAAAATAGGCTTTGTCGTAGTTAATGCAGACATCGCCGTAATCCACCGGCAGGACACGATGCTCTGGATCGAGCTGGAACTCGGCGGGAATTTCGTCCAGAAGCGGCGAGGCGTAAGGCTCGAAAATGTCCGCTTCCAGCGCGCGCGAGAGAAAGGTATTATCCACGCCATAGAACACATCTGCCAGCGGCGCATCCTTGCTCAAAATTGCTTTGTTAAGCGCCGCGCCAGTGTCACCGCTGGCCAGAAATTCGACGTGAACGTTATGTTCTGCTTCAAAGGCTGTAATCACCGCCTCGCTAACCGCGAACGAGTCGTGGGTCATTACCGTCAATGTAGCGGGAGTCTTTGGCCCACAGGCCGCGAGCAGGATCAGCATCAGGGAAGTGAACAGGAAAACAAAGCGTTTCATTGGGAACCTCCGGAAACATGAGTTTGAGGAATTGGATGATCAGGTGATGGTTCTGTCATTGTCGGAAAACGCTGGCGTCAGCTGGAGGCCGGAGCCTCGGGAAACGACCGGCGCCGGTGTACGCACAAAAGCATACCCTGCGCTACCCGAACGGAAGCCTGCGCCGTGAGCATTTCGTTGCTGACGCCGCGCGTCCGTTCCGGAAAGAGCGTCTCGCCGCGCAGTGGCCAGCGCAGGCCCTCGGTCACAATGCCCTCGGCTGCCGCTCCCCAGGGTAGCAAGGAGACAATATCGCCCGGCGCGCCGCTGATTGCGGCATGTTGACGGATAAAGAAGGCCTCCTCGAGGCCATCGTCCAGGCGCGCATCGCGTTCCGCCAGACGCGGGGCGGTTAAGAGGGCCAGATTGGCCAGAGTCTGGTCGAGACGACCTCCCAGAGCGGCAACAATCCGAATCTGATGGCAACCCCGTTCCAGGGCATAATCCAGCGCCAGTTCCAGATCGGTCTCGTCCTTATCAGGCGGATAGGAGAGCAGGAGCGAGCGGCGGGCAACAGCCTGCTTCGCTTCCTCTTCCGCCAGTGAATCGAGATCGCCGATAATACAGGATGGCACCAGGCCGAGCGCCAGGGCGTGACGGGCGCCACCGTCGGCGGCGAGGATCAGGTCGCCGGGCTGAATCAGGCGGCGCGCGGCCGCCAGATCGGGCAGGTTGCCGTTGACAAAAATCAGGGCACGTGTCATACAATCTCCCTTGTTGACTGCCCGGCGATGTCCCTGCGTATACATCACGGGCAGAAAAAGAAAAGTCCTCCGGCGAGGAGGACAAATACAACTCACTCATGTTCCCTCCGCCGGTATTACCCGGATCAGGTAGTGCGGGTCGAGCGTGGCACGCTCCTCTCAGCCTGTCACACAGGCTCCCCGTTTGGAATATTTAAGCAGACGCGCTATTCATTATGACGCCATTGCAACCAACCCCGAGCACAGACTTTCCTGCCTCTTCGCAGACGACCCAGAAAGGACGTCCTGCGAATTGATTTACAAGCCGGGTCTGATTCTGTGCAGACGGCCCGACAGGCGAGCAGACAATAAGGTGGTGATTTTCTAAGGAATGCCCCATAGCCGCACCGTGCCATCATTGGAAGCGGAGGCGAGCAAGCGGCCATCTGGCGAGAAGGCCACGCTATTCACACCAGCAGTATGCCCGCTCAGGGTGCATAACTTCTGTCCGTTTAAGGCATTCCAAATCTTCACCGTGCCATCATCGGAAGCGGAGGCAAGCAGACGGCTATCCGGCGAGAAGACCACGCTCGTCACCCGCTCGGAATGCCCCCTCAAGGTATGTAGTCTATAATAGCCAGCGGTGTCCCAAGTTTGCACCGTCTGATCATTGGAAGCGGAGGCAAGCCGACGGCCATCTGGCGAGAAGACCACGCTATTCACCCTAGAGGTATGCCCGAGGTTGGGGATACCCAGTTTCTGTCCAGTGGCAACGACCCAAATCTTTACCTTGCCATCATCGGAAGCAGAGGCGAGCAAGTGACCGTCCGGCGAGAAGGCCACGCTAGTCACTCTTGGGCTAGAAGCTCGTGCAAGAAGGTCAAGAAAAGGATTGTCAGTGGAAGGGGGTATGCCTAGGGTATACAGTTTCTGGCCGGTAGAGGTATCCCAAATCGCTACCGTTTTATCATCGGAAGCGGAGGCAAGCAAGTGGCCGTCTGGCGAGAAGACCACACTATTCACCCTAGAGGTATGCCCGCTCAGAGTGCGCAGCTCCTGGCCAGTTGCCACATCCCAGATCTTCACTGTGCCATCATCGGAAGCGGAGGCAAGCAAGTGGCCGTCTGGCGAGAAGGCCACACTATTCACCGCGAAGGTGTTTCCGCTCAGAGTGCGCAGCTCCTGGCCGGTTGCCGCATCCCAGATCTTCACTGTGCCATCATCGGAAGCGGAGGCAAGCAAGTGGCCGTCCGGCGAGAAGGCCACGCTATTCACACCAGCAGTATGCCCGCTCAGAGTGCGCAATTCCTGGCCGGTTGCCACATCCCAGATCTTCACTGTGTCGTCCAAAGAGGCGGAGGCGAGCAAGTGGCCATCCGGTGAAAAGACCACGTTATTCACCCAGGTTTCGGTCTGGATTAAGCGCACCTCAGTTAAGCTGTCGGCGTCGTACAAGTAAATTCCTACCGAGGAGGCCACAGCCAGCAAGCGGCCATCTGGCGAGAACGTCACCCAATTAACCGATCCCTTGCCCAAATGGGCTAGCTGCGTCAGGGAGGTGGCATTTTCGGTCGCGATAGGCTGGTCTGGTTGAGTGTAAAGGGGGGTCGGTGTAGGGGTGTGAGTGGCTGTAGGTGTCGGTGTAGGGGTGTGAGTGACTGTAGGCGTCAGAGTAGGAGTGTAAGTGACTGTGGATGTTGGCGTATCTGTGGCAAGCGCAGCAAGTGGGCCAAAGCCTTTACTTCCTAGCCTCAGTAAACCTGCCACAAGCAGCAGCGCGGCCAACCCCCAAAGCCAATGATATCTATGCCGAGAGCGGGATTCTGCCATTATTCCTGGTTCTTTACCCTCGCTCTGGTTTCCTTTTCCGCCATAAGGCATGTGGCAGATTGCATCTAAAGTTAGTTCATTATGGGAAGGCAAGTAGATGGTCATGGCTCACCTCGGTTGTGAGGCAGTGCAGACTTTCCTGCCTCTTCGCAGACGACCCAGAAAGGACGTCCTGCGAATTGATTTACAAGCCGGGTCTGATTCGGGACCAAGCACTTGTTTTCCAGGCATTACACTGTGGCAAAGTATATAGGAAAGTTGGGGGCGTGTCAAGGGAATCGCACTCACGAGATTTCCTCTTGACAAATAAGAACGTTTGTTCTATACTGGAAGCGAAATAGAACGTTTGTTTCATCAGCAAGAACAGCACCTTCCTCAGGAGATAGCCCATGAATACCCCCCGCAAGTCCCTCGACTTCTTTGCCCTGCTCCGCGCCGTCAGCGGACAGCGCGGCCTGGCCTGGGGCCTGATCCTCCTGGTCGCCCTCCTGGCCTTCGAAATCTTCAACTACAGCACAACCGAGTTCGCCTTCCGCGATATCCTCGGCGACCCCCGCTTCCTGGGCCTGCGCTGGGCCACCATCCTCGCCCTGGCTTTCTGCGGCATCGACTTCGCCGGCATCGCCCGCCTCTTC
>Ga0078972_1012940_pt1 | contig 14060 bp, 9 predicted proteins | sample YelNatPaOPGAMG01_FD_67568 | JGI IMG/M metagenome (GOLD analysis project Ga0078972, IMG submission 67568) | Hot spring thermophilic microbial communities from Obsidian Pool, Yellowstone National Park, USA - OP-RAMG-01 (SPADES assembly) (version 2) | ecosystem: Environmental > Aquatic > Thermal...
CCCCCACGCCAACACCCCACATAACTCAACCTTCAATTCATTCTTTGTTGATACTTGTTCTAGCGCGGTCTTCAAGACTTCAATCCCTTTATATTTCTTTCAATTCATTCTTTGTTGATACAAGTCAGCCGTGTCATACTCCTCGCTGTTGAGCGCATTAGCTTTCAATTCATTCTTTGTTGATACAGTCTAAACGCGCCCATCACGCGTGAGGAGAATTTAGCCTTCTTTCAATTCATTCTTTGTTGATACATACCTTTATTGGCATGACGGAAGCGGTAATTTGGCAAGTACTTTCAATTCATTCTTTGTTGATACTACGAGATGCGGGACGACTCCTACGCGCTTGAAGCGTCTTTCAATTCATTCTTTGTTGATACATACCAATACAACACCAGCGGTTTGTTTTACGTGTTAGCTTTCAATTCATTCTTTGTTGATACCTGGTGTTGTATTGGTATAGTGTGTCCGATATTTTTGTCCTTTCAATTCATTCTTTGTTGATACCAAGACCTAGGAAGTTATCAATGCTAAAGACCCAACTCATCTTTCAATTCATTCTTTGTTGATACTGAAACGTTTAGGGATACACATGTAGAGGATGTTGAGATAGGCTTTCAATTCATTCTTTGTTGATACAGGTCCAGGACCAAGTACTTGGTGAGGGGGTCTGCCTCCTCTTTCAATTCATTCTTTGTTGATACTTACCGCTCATCGCTTAACGCCCTCACCCGACAGGATCTTCTCTTTCAATTCATTCTTTGTTGATACGATCGTACACGGTAGAGTATAGGGTGTACAACTACTCCACTTTCAATTCATTCTTTGTTGATACATGAAGGATACCATCAAGGTTACCCGTGAAAACGACGCGCTTTCAATTCATTCTTTGTTGATACTTTGTAAGACCCGCGCCCGTCATAATCATTCCTTTAAACTTTCAATTCATTCTTTGTTGATACGGGTCGGGGGCCACGTACTCGGACTCAAGGAATTGGAGGGCCTTTCAATTCATTCTTTGTTGATACTTGATCTATGAGATCGATTCCGTAATTGAGGACGCGATCCCTTTCAATTCATTCTTTGTTGATACAAGTTTTATTCGGTATTGTCAGAAGGGACGACCTTAGACATCTTTCAATTCATTCTTTGTTGATACAAGTTTTATTCGGTATTGTCAGAAGGGACGACCTTAGACATCTTTCAATTCATTCTTTGTTGATACTTCCTATCGCTCACGACCACGAGCTCCGTCAGAGTCCCCTTTCAATTCATTCTTTGTTGATACAAATGAAAGCCGTAGAGGTTATACCGCCCGCAGGACTTAGAGCCTTTCAATTCATTCTTTGTTGATACAATGGTCGGTCAAACCCCCGAACCCAAACCTCAGGAGGCTCTTTCAATTCATTCTTTGTTGATACCGGAGCAGAAGGAAATACTCTTCAACGACTTGATAGAGACTTTCAATTCATTCTTTGTTGATACTCTAACTAAATCTATAACTGCTTGTTTAATTATGCGTTTTCTTTCAATTCATTCTTTGTTGATACCATAAGGTAACAAATATGGGATGGGATAAGGGTCTCGATTACTTTCAATTCATTCTTTGTTGATACATATTAAAATATAAACCGTGAAGTATGTTTTATACACTTTCAATTCATTCTTTGTTGATACATGCTTATTTCCTAAAATCAGAAACGACTACTCTGTTCTACTTTCAATTCATTCTTTGTTGATACCTATGTGTAGGGTGTGAGGATAGTGGGTAGTCAAATAGGTAATAGCTTTCAATTCATTCTTTGTTGATACAAGCATATTCAAACGTAAAAAGCAAGTTGAAAAAGGGTCATACTTTCAATTCATTCTTTGTTGATACCTACTGTAAAAGCGCGGAGCCTTATCGTGTTATCAAATACTTTCAATTCATTCTTTGTTGATACACATTTATACCTAACGACATCGGGACTATTCCCGCAGGCAACTACATATGCTTTATATTCTTTCAATTCATTCTTTGTTGATACTTAAAGCAATTACTGTAATTACTGGATCATCAGAGTAATTACTTTCAATTCATTCTTTGTTGATACAGCCGTGATGTAGGAAGCCCATACTACATTATGATATTTACCTTTCAATTCATTCTTTGTTGATACATAGATGGAATGAGGATACATATAGAGTAGTGGTGTACTTTCAATTCATTCTTTGTTGATACAAGGATTATGAGCTTAATCAAGCAATCCTTGATAGTCTCTTTCAATTCATTCTTTGTTGATACTGTAGTAGTAGTGTAGGTAATCCCACAGCGTGCTTATAGCTTTCAATTCATTCTTTGTTGATACAAGACGGGTGTGTAAGACGTGTCCTGGTGACTATCTTGTCTTTCAATTCATTCTTTGTTGATACATGAATATATTCTTCGTGATCTGTATGTATCCGGATATACTTTCAATTCATTCTTTGTTGATACAAACAGTTTTCTGCTTAGAACGTCGGCTAATGCTAACTTTCAATTCATTCTTTGTTGATACACCCGGTCCGGGGGGCGCCCATTCTGGGCCCTTTACTTTTACTTTCAATTCATTCTTTGTTGATACGCAGACGTGAAAGCGAAGCTCGAAGAACTAGGATTTCCACCCTTTCAATTCATTCTTTGTTGATACCTTAAATATGATAGCGAGAAAGTTAAGGCTGTGAGCACTTTCAATTCATTCTTTGTTGATACGATAAAAACGCTTTTTGCTTACCTTACAAACGTAAGGTAACTTTCAATTCATTCTTTGTTGATACACGTTAAAGGATCTTAAGAGTGATGTAAGCATCCTGCAGCTTTCAATTCATTCTTTGTTGATACTCCGATTACTTGCTATACAAGAATGTCTCAAATGATACTACTTTCAATTCATTCTTTGTTGATACTGAGGTGTTGCGTTGTTTTTGTGTGTGTTTTTGTTTCCTTTTTTATTTCTTTCGCGTGGTTATTAAGTTTTGTTTTGAGGAATCCTCACTGAAACGGCGGGCCACGCAAGAAAACTCCACAAAACATAAAACCCAACAAACCACCCTGATTATGGGGGTGTGGGTGTGTTGATTAGTGTTATTGATTTTGATCTCAGGGCTGTTTCTGGTGGTGGGTTGCCGTGGTTTGTTGGTCATGAGTGTAGGGCTGGTTTTATTAGTTTGGTTTCTCGCCTTGATCCCGAGTTAGGTAGGGTGTTTCACGAGGGGGTTGGTGGTAGGAGTGTTTTTTCCTTAAAGCCTTTGAGGTTTGTTTCCGGGTTTAGCTTGGTTTTTCCTGAGGAGTCTTTCAGGAGGTTTCCTGTTGACGGTAATGTTGTTTTTGAGCCCGGGGCTCGCGCCCTCATGAGTGTTACGATCTTTAATGACGATCTTGCCGGGAAGCTTCTCTCTAAGCTGTTTTCCAGTGTTCAGTCCCTCAACTTAGTCGTTAAGAATTACGGGTTTAGCTTGGAGAGGTTGGGTGTTTTCCTCATAGATCCCAACGAAGCCCTCAGATCCGGAGAAGTCGTTGATGAGGTAGACATAGACTTCATGACGCCAACATACTTTAACCCGTTGAGGGGTGATATGAGTTATAAGGTTCTATACCCAGACCCCACACTACTTTTCGCGTCACTCATATCGATAGCGCATCAACTAACCGGCGCTAGCTATCCTAAACCCGAGGAATTAGCTAGTCACGTCTACGTGAGCGGGCTTGACATAAAAACACCGTACGTAAGGGAAGTCACTCAGGAAGCGCCTACAGGCTTCGTGGGATGGGCGAAGATCAAGATTAAGAAGAACGTTGATTCAGAGGTTAAGAAGATCTTGATAGGTCTATTGAGACTGGGTGAGGTAACGAACGTGGGTGGTAATAGGAGCGGCGGCTACGGCGTAATAAAGCTGAAGCTGAGTTCAGCGGAACCCAAGCGACAAACCCCCTCCCCGTCCTCGCCCTAAAAGATTAAGTCTCTAGTTGTAGGGCGTGGGTAAGGCATGTGTAAGTAATTCTTAACGGGGTCATTCCCTGTTTCAGAAGTCTGTTGAATGCGTATTTACGGAACCCCTCACTTCCGTCAACATCTTCAGCAATATCCTCCCGGTCAACGTAGGCTCGAAAACCTTTCCTCCACCACTCCTATAAGCTAAACCCTTCTTGACTAGGTTTCTTAACAACCTACTAGCTGTTGACTTACTTATCTTAAGCTTCCTAGAGAGCTCAGTAACCCTGCAAGGCAGCAAGCTTAACACGTCTCGTTGTCTCGCTGTTAAAGTATAGGTAGGCATAGCTAGCGTCGGCACCTCAACCCTCTCCCCCAGGGTTTCCGTAGTCATATAAACCTTGCTAACCCCGGCAAAACAAGCTGCTAGGAAGAGAGAGAATGAAAGTCCTTTAGGACCTCCGGTAATGTCTATGACTGGCTCCTCACAACCCTTAATCAGCTTAAATAGCCTCACCACATTAACCTCCAGATCCGTCTCCTTAAGCCTCACAACCTTGACCTCAACCTTAGGGTTCACCGTGTTAACGAACTCAACGATACTCCTTATCGCGTTCTCTGTCCTCGGATGCGTCACCACGGAAGTAACTAGGTAGATAGCGTCGCTTGGGGATAGCCCCTTCTCACCAATCAACCTAACCAGAGATGATTGATCAAACCCTAAAGTAGCTATGAATGTCTTCGGCATACTAGTTCCTATAAATAAATGCAACCAAAACCTATAAAAACTTAAGAAAGCCTTAGTGTGTTTTCAAGAAAAACACAACTTAACGCTAGTTTTTGTTAGTAAAGTATAAAATGCGTTATCCCCAATAAGATCTTGGGGTGTAATATTTGAGTCATGAAGATTACGAATTAGCTAAAGTTTTAGCGATCTTGTATACGGAGTTAGGGAGTCCCTCATACATAGATAAACTCTCTCAAGCCTCCTCAAAAGACTTAGTCTTGTTCAGAATTGAGGAAGCTTTAAGAGATTACCATTCCTTAGTCAGCAAGGGCGTCGAGAAGGAGACGTCTGCCGAGCTTATCAAGACTATAGACTTCCGAAAGATAGAAGACTTCATACTGAAGGTAAGAGAGGCAACTGACTTAACTCAGTTACGTGAGTTAGTGTCCTTAACTACAGCATACGCGTTAGCCGAAGCTGCCAGGCTTCAGTCTCGGGAAACATACTTGCTAGCCACCAAGATAATGGATCAACTCAGGCGTGAGGGGGTGGTGAAGGAGGGCATGAATGCTCAGGCCGTCTCGAAAGCTATAGAAAGCAACGCTGAGAGGATAGCTAAGGAACTATCAATACCTGTGGATAGAGTACTTGAGATAGCTAAGGAAGCTCAATTACTGGAAAAAATGCTTAAGAAGGCGTAGGTGAGGCGTCATGGTGTACGTCTCGGTGAGAGGCAGGATATGGCTTCAAGCAGAAGCCGCGAATATGGTTGAGAGCGTAGGTAACTACGTCAAACATAGGAAAGTCCCAGTACTAGTTAAAGACAAAGACAAATACCTTACGTTCTTCGTTCCGTCTATATCGGGTGAGAGCGTCGCACACGCGTACCAGGTATTACTAGCTGAAGAACTTACGAGGAGGGGCTCTAAGGTATGCAAGTATTGTGAGAAGGGCATATTCCTGAAGAGCACTAACGCTGACGTCTACAAAGAGGTGACCGGGCAGGAAGCACCTAAACCCGCTGGAGGTAAAGAATCTAAAGACACAATGTCCTTAGTCGACGTCATAGAAAGCTCGATAGTGAGGAGTTGCGGGGTTGAGGATATAGGCGGTTTCCTCTACGCGGAAAATCCTAACGTGAAAAGAACTTCAAGCTTCCATACGGGGTATATGGTGCCCGTCAGGGAGGTTTTAAGTATCGTAAGCCTGGAACCACAACTACACAGTAGATACGCTTTAGGAACTAAGTACGTGAGCGTCACTAGTGGTGCGGCTGGTCAAATGATATATTACGTGGAGGTTTCATCCGCGCTCTTTAGTTTCGCCTTCGACCTGGACACAAAATTCATAGGTAGGTACGCCTTCCACGTGGAGAGGTACGGGAAACCTATAGTGGATGAGGGGGAAATCAAGAGAAGAAGTTACTCGGCTTTAGGAGCGTTGAAGAAGTTACTTCTGGAGTTCCCGGTGGGGGCTAAGAGAACTAGGTTTAACCCGTCGGATGTGAGGTGGGAATCAATCGCTATAGCGGTCTCAGATGATGTGTGGACGATGCCTTCGAGTTTCACCAGGGACTACCTTGAGAGGGCTTACACTAAGAAGAGTAGGGTGAGTTACAATACCGTAGTACACGCTTACTCTGAGGAGAAGTGCGTCGCTGACAAATGTTATGGGACTCCTGAAGAGGCGATACTCGGTTCCGTGGCTGATGCTGAAGGGAGAATTAAATGAAGGGGTTTGTGTTTGACTTAGAGTTCATGTGGGGATTTCAAGCAAGAGTAGTAGGCATGTCTAAGACTTCACCATCCTTTCCTCTTCCGCCCCCGACAACCGTGTTGGGGGCTATTGCTGAAGCTTACGCGAGGAGGAAAGGCTTTAGCGAGGGCAGGGCATCAACGCTTAACGAGCTTGCGAGGGAGATCTTAGCTCTAGGTTATAAACCGCTGAATGCGATTACTCTACAGTTCCAGGACGTGAACAGGATTGTGAGTGTTAGGACTGCGGGTGGAGTGAGGTATCCTTCCGTGAAGGACCCCTACGGGTCTTTCGACGCACCTGCTAGAGGCAAGACCGTGACTTCCTCGCTCGACGAAAAACCTCCTACAATGAGGGTCTTCGTAGTAGTCAAGGACACGCTAGACATCACCTCAGACGACATATGGAGAGTTAGGAGGCTTGGAAGCAAGGAGAGCATGGTATCTGTCGTGGAGGTTGTTGAAGGGGTTCCGAAAGTTATACCTGAAGGCGATGTTGAAACAGATTACTTACTACCTCTCACACCAGAGTTAGAGAAAAACATAGTTAGCAGGGAAGGTAATTTCATTGAGTTAGAGTTCGTCCCAATAACTAACCTAGTTTCAGGAGACTCCCCTGCTAGGCTATACTTGAATTTTAAGGTAGTTAGGCACTTAATTCCAGTACCTCTTGTAAGGAGGGGTCGACTTATAGTTAAGTTACCTCCTGGCTACGCAGGCTATAAGATAAATAATGAGGTGGTGATAGGCCTTAGTGAGTAATGACGCTCCATTATTGGAGATACAAACACCTCCTGACGGGACGTTGCTATCATCCATGCTGTACGAGGGGTTGCTTAGAATTAAAAGTAAATGCATGACGCAACTCACTAAGGAATGCTTAAAAAGTGGCTTGCTCGAGATTCTAGGAGATAAGAATATTGACTTTCGATTCACAGGCAATGACGTGAAGTACGTCAAGTTTAAAAGATTAGATAACGACTTCATAGAATTCCTATTCAAAAACATTGAAACACTTGATTTAAGGATTAGAGTGGAGTTGGTCCGTGAGAAAAGCAAGATGAAGGTAAGGGTTAGTAGCCCCTCATTTTCCAGATCACAAAAAGAGTACTCGTTTCAAATAATGAAGGTTGATAGGTATAAGGGAATATCCAGTATAGAATTACAAACGATAGATGAGGAGATCACGACTTATGCTGACATGAACGGGTTACTCATGTTCTTTTACGGTCTCGCGTCATCTTACGTCACAACTGTCAGGACTGAGGATAATATCGATTATTACTTCTTGTTCTTCGATATAGAGACTCTGCTGAGAGACGTGTTGAGGGGGGACCCGGATAAATGGCTCGGCATTAAAGACCAAGTAGTTTTAGCTATTAGGGACGTGATCAGGAGGTTTGGCGAGTTTAACGATGAAGCAATAACTCTGGTAGTCTTACTTAATACTTACGTCTTAGAGTCTCTTAAGAAGTGGTATATTCAGAATACGGGTTTTAGGCTGGTTAAGGTGCGTGGAGAGGGTCAGACGTATAAGATTTACGTGGACGCGCCTATAAGTATCTACGTCGAGCAGAGACTATATGAAGACCCAAAGTTGGTTAATGAGTTGAGTAGGGTTCTCAACGTCTTACTCGAGCCTGCGAGTAGGTTTGTTAGAGGTAGGGATGAGCATGGTGATGGTTACCACGCTTTTAAGGCGATTAGGTACTTATATGATTACGTCGTTTCTGGCAGCCCCGTATACTTAGCTAGCATGTATAGGGAGGTGCGTGAAGCTCACGACATAGCTCGTAGTAAGAAAGCCCCACACGCTGGGGAGTATTTAAGATGCTTTTTATGGAGTCGTATAGGAGGGTATTAGAGTATCTTAGAGAAAGAAGGCACGGCAAACTTGAAGAAAGACCTTTCTTAAACGAGTTAATCAACACTTTGTCGAGTGACTCAAGGAATTACCTCGTGAGCGCTCCCACAGGCTACGGCAAGACAGCTATCACGATGAGTATAGCCTTAGGTAGCTTCAACGAGTTTTCTAAGACCGTAATCGCTTACCCGCTCAGGTCCTTGATTGAGGAGCAGGTGGATATACTTAGAGAGTTCTTCGATTTTGTCAGGGTAGGCAAGGATTTTGTCGGTGCTAGGTATATGGGTAGGCATGAGTCACCGTACCTAATTCACCCGATCACGCTGACCACTATTGACACGCTGTCTTTCACGGCGCTCGGCCTCTCGCCTGAGGATGTTTACAATGTTTTGAGAAGGCTTTCTTCGGAGGAGTGGTTTAAGAGTTTAGGACATTACTTATTCTCATGGTCCTCGGTATTCTCCTCGACACACTTAGTATTAGATGAGGTTCACTTAATGTACGATACTAGCAAATCGCTGAGTTTTCTAGAAGCCTTGATGGATTTGTGTAGGTCTACGGATGTTAGAGTCATACTGATGACGGCGACCTTCCCTAAGAGTTTCGAGCGCGTGCTTAGTGGTAGGGTGGAGGTAAGAAGGTTTACTAAGGAAGCAGATCCTAAGTTTTTTGAGGAGCGTCTTTCTAAGAAGTATCGTGTTGAGCTTCTGCACTTGAAGAAGGAGGGTAAGCTAGAGAGTATTAGGGAGATCCTGCTGAAGAATGAGTTTAATAAGGCCTTAGTAGTCTTCAATACCGTTGAGGACGCAGTTAACTTCTATAGGTTAGTTGATGGCAGAAAAATCCTTATTCATTCACGGTTCTCCGTCGAGGACAGGGAAGCCAAGCTTCGCGGCCTCAGAACTCTGGAAGATTCTCCCGGTAGGTTGGTGCTCGTGAGTACTCAGGCCGTTGAAGCCGGTGTAGATTTTACGTCAGATCTGATAATAACGGAGATAGCTCCCCCGATCTCCCTCATACAGAGGTTTGGCAGATTCCTGAGACGTGATGAGAAGTCAGGACGTGCTTTCGTTTGGGTTGAGGACGATGGCTTCTACGACAATACTTACAAGGTTTATGATGCGGGTTTGGTGAAGCGCACTATCGACTACTTAAGCAGTAATAATGACTTAAACTTGCATGTCGGTTACGACGATTTCCTGAACCACGTCTATGATGAGGTTCCTTCAATAGATCATAGGCTGGTTAAGGAGATTAGGAGTATCTTCTGGGATCTGCTGGAGCCTTCGAAGTCAGCTCTAGAACTCCTCATTAAGTTGGAGGGTAGCTTTGTCAGGGACGGGAGCTTAATTACTGTAGTTACTGAGGACGGTGTCGAGGTTAGTGTTAACTACGAGTATTTAATGAGGTTGAGGAAGGAGGGTAAGTGTGTTGAGTGTCCTGAGGATAGGAGGGAGGTCTTGCTCAAGTCGCTGAGCGGGCATAAGTTTCGCGTGCAAGTCAGGTATGATAGGGAGGTGGGTCTTGCTTGAGCATGATCGTCTACAGCTTTCTTGATGGTGGTAGGGGGGAGAGGCTGAGGGATCATGTGGTATATGCCTTAAAGACTTTCAGCGAGGGTAGTAGGTTAGTTAGGTTTGGTAGTAAGCTTAGCGAGAATTTCTACGTGATGCTCAAGTATTCTATAGTATTGCATGATTTCGGTAAGGTGATTTTTAATCAGTTACTGCAGCCGGGCGTTCAAAGGATGAGTTTTGAAGGGCATGAAATAATTTCAGCATGGTTTGCTAACGAATACTTGAGAAGTCTTGTTAGGAAGGGTTTGATAAGTCAGGATGAGAGGGCTATGATCGTTCTCTCAATTCTCCTACATCACCATCCAATGAATCTTCGCGAGAGGGCTAAGAGACTTGAAGTCCTAAGTAAGAAAATGGGCAATGCGATAATTAATGAAGAAACCCTTAAAACCTTCTACACAGAATTAAACGGCATAATCGAGCCATTATCCATTAACGCTAACATATCGGTAATCGAAATCCTTAATGAAACCGTCGGATACGGGCATCCTAGCGGACTACGAGGAGACCTAACAAGAGAATACTGGAGGGATATATGGATGAACGGAACACCGAATAAAAGAAAAACATTTCTACTCTTGACACAAGGACTAGTGGTAGCTGACTACAACGCAGCTAGCCAAATCAGAGGCAAAGGAACCTCAGAATTCGCTAAAACAATATCAGCATACCTAAAATACTGGACCTAAAAACATTTCAAACCAGACAAACACCTGCCTCATAGTAAAACTCACGCATCCATACCTTCATGAATACACAAAGCGATATCACAATATCTTCAAAGCTTATGCTTCCTAAATTTCTCATTCCCAATTCATTCTTTGTTGATACCCTCAGCTTTCTAAGGTATGTCTCGATTTTAACGTTTCTTTCAATTCATTCTTTGTTGATACCAGCATACCGATTTATTGTGTAAGACCACCAAGCGGGTGACCTTTCAATTCATTCTTTGTTGATACTAATTCCGGATATGTAAACCAAGACAATAATCTCCCTTCACTTTCAATTCATTCTTTGTTGATACCGCACGCTAAAGAAAATCAGCAAGCTCCTCAACCTGCCATTCTTTCAATTCATTCTTTGTTGATACACATCATAACGCATTGCGTAACCCGTTATCGTCGCCGACTTTCAATTCATTCTTTGTTGATACCGCAAACGATGTAGGTGATGTGGTGTGGGTAAGCTTGATCCCTTTCAATTCATTCTTTGTTGATACGGGCAAGCCTGACATGATAGTGTTCTATCCTTGCGGTAACTTTCAATTCATTCTTTGTTGATACAACGAGAAGCTTAAGGACTTCGTTGAGTTCATAAAAGAGAACTTTCAATTCATTCTTTGTTGATACTGGTTAGTGCTTACTATACTAGCATGTTGAAGTGGTACTTTCAATTCATTCTTTGTTGATACGGAAGGCCTTCAAGAGGATTAACGAGTTGTTGTCTGACGGCTTTCAATTCATTCTTTGTTGATACCCCTTCCTGCGTAGCGAGAACCTCACGAAGCCCACCAACTCTTTCAATTCATTCTTTGTTGATACAACACACGGCTACGACTACTATAGTCATGCGCATTATCTCTTTCAATTCATTCTTTGTTGATACAGTAGTTAAGAGCAAACACGTAAGTCGCATAATAGATATTACTTTCAATTCATTCTTTGTTGATACTGATTGAGGAGCTAATGAAGTGTTACGACAACGCAGAGAACTTTCAATTCATTCTTTGTTGATACTGATTGATAGAAGACACTCCATAACGGAATGTCTTGTTCTACTTTCAATTCATTCTTTGTTGATACCAATGAGTATCGGGTTGGGGTCGCTCCTGTAGTAAAACCCTTTCAATTCATTCTTTGTTGATACGGAGAAGGGGTTCTACGGAATAATGCTACTCGTTAAGCGCCTTTCAATTCATTCTTTGTTGATACAGCGTTTGCTTAATCTCCTTCTCGTTATCTGGGTGTATACTTTCAATTCATTCTTTGTTGATACTTATTTCTCCTGTGATTTCGTGTTGTCTTCTATTATATACTTTCAATTCATTCTTTGTTGATACATTAATATTAGTATTAATTAACTCACGCGGAATGATCACTTTCAATTCATTCTTTGTTGATACTCGTTAAGGATTTCGTAGTAGCGCCTTACCTTCTCCTCTTTCAATTCATTCTTTGTTGATACGGACGAATCGGTTTAGAGTGATATCAACACTAGAGAAGAACTTTCAATTCATTCTTTGTTGATACACACACTTAACTGGCAGGAGATTGAGTTTATCGCAGAGTCTTTCAATTCATTCTTTGTTGATACAGGGACAGGGTTAGGGCGGTGATCAAGGCTTACGCGGACACTTTCAATTCATTCTTTGTTGATACACGCTTTGATAGTTGTCTTGCTTAGCTCGTCTCCGTTTTCTTTCAATTCATTCTTTGTTGATACTTTTCAATGTCTATCTAGTGACCTCATAACATCATAGCTTTCAATTCATTCTTTGTTGATACGATGTATCATACATCTACGATAACCTAATATACGACCTTGCTTTCAATTCATTCTTTGTTGATACTTAGAGTAATGATTAGGGATATGCAAACGGGGGAGAGGATCTTTCAATTCATTCTTTGTTGATACCGAATTAATACATGTGGTGTATAAAACATGACCCAACCCTTTCAATTCATTCTTTGTTGATACAGATGACAGGAAGCGGAACAGCTTATCAGAGGCATATAGCTTTCAATTCATTCTTTGTTGATACAGATGTGTATTTAGATGATAAGTTGATAAGGTCTTACAACTTTCAATTCATTCTTTGTTGATACCTCTTCCGCAAGGGTGTTATAGACGCGGGGGAGTTCTTTCAATTCATTCTTTGTTGATACAATAGCAAAAGCGTATAGGAACGCGTATAGCGCGGTATCTTTCAATTCATTCTTTGTTGATACTTCTCACGCTTGAGTAGCGGTTCACGTGCGTGCTGAGGCCTTTCAATTCATTCTTTGTTGATACAATAGCGATATTCTTACCGCTCAAACCACTCAAATCATTACTTTCAATTCATTCTTTGTTGATACGCTACTGCGTAGCGTTTTCTAGAGTTTCCAAAATTGCTATTCTTTCAATTCATTCTTTGTTGATACTTGATAAATACATAACGATAGATTTCACGATATTCACTTTCAATTCATTCTTTGTTGATACTTACTTATTTCTAAATTTCTAAATTTCTAATTCTTATTTCTTTCAATTCATTCTTTGTTGATACCGGGTTCCCTATACCGTCCGGGATGATTCTAACCCTTACCCGCTTTCAATTCATTCTTTGTTGATACTAAATTCGTTAAGTATAAGATGTTACTAGGTGCTAACGTCTTTCAATTCATTCTTTGTTGATACATAAAAAATGAGTAAGGAAAACGAGTTATACGGATACGTAACTTTCAATTCATTCTTTGTTGATACATACATGCGATTGCTGGTGACCCCTCAGGGTAAGACATACTTTCAATTCATTCTTTGTTGATACAAACATAGAGAACATAGGGTTTTAGGTTAATGTCCTGGGTTCTTTCAATTCATTCTTTGTTGATACACCAAGGAGTACGCGTTCACGAGGAACTGGACTGAGTGCTTTCAATTCATTCTTTGTTGATACCGTGAAACCTTTATTAACCTCAACTACGCTATTATCTACGCTTTCAATTCATTCTTTGTTGATACCTAACGCGTTCACACCGTCCTCAACGGCGCCAATCATCTTTCAATTCATTCTTTGTTGATACACGACCCCGCCCAAGAACGCTATTTCATTTTATCACAATTCTTTCAATTCATTCTTTGTTGATACCGTGAGATCAAGCGCATCAATAACAACTAAAACCAAGAAACTTTCAATTCATTCTTTGTTGATACATGGCAAGATATCTCTTCCTATCGCTCCACATTAATGCTCTTTCAATTCATTCTTTGTTGATACAGCGGTATGACGTGTAACGCGGTAAGACCGACAAAAATATCCTTTCAATTCATTCTTTGTTGATACAATAACACAGGAAAAACATCCTGCAGTTCAATTGGTGTTACTTTCAATTCATTCTTTGTTGATACTGAGGTGTTGCGTTGTTTTTGTGTGTGTTTTTGTTTCCTTTTTTATTTCTTTCGCGTGGTTATTAAGTTTTGTTTTGA
>Ga0078972_1012941_pt1 | contig 14058 bp, 18 predicted proteins | sample YelNatPaOPGAMG01_FD_67568 | JGI IMG/M metagenome (GOLD analysis project Ga0078972, IMG submission 67568) | Hot spring thermophilic microbial communities from Obsidian Pool, Yellowstone National Park, USA - OP-RAMG-01 (SPADES assembly) (version 2) | ecosystem: Environmental > Aquatic > Thermal...
TCTTGCTTTTGAGGTTAAACTTACTGAAAATCCTACAATTAAAGATATTAAAAATCTTATAGATTTCATTGAAGAAAATCCAGATTCAATAAGAGGAGTACTTATTTATACAGGAGATTCAGTAAAATATCTTCACTCAAAGGTAATTGCTATTCCCTGGTGGTGGTTATAAAAATGCGATAAAAGCTGAAGCATTCTCATTCTTATATACTGAAATTCTTGCTTGTCTTAAAGAGGAACAGTTACTAATAAATTCCCCTTCTTAAACTAAATATACTTCCTCTTTGCCTTATTACAACAAAACCTATTTTCTGAAGTAAACTTATAACTTCTTTAGGTCTTACTATAGGCAATTAAGATATAAGCATAAATCTCTAAATCAACCTTTATATTGAAAAATTCTAAAACTCCTGAAGGATTAGTCCTTAAAGGGTTCTCTTCTTCTAGTACTGGTCTTATAAAAGGTAAATTATTATTGATAGCACTCTCAGGATAAAGAGTAATTACTCAATAAGATTAGATTTTGCCTCTTCTGGAGTATCTCCTTGAGAGGCTATATCCATCTTCTTCTTGAAGTATAATACCTCTTTTATCCTCATTTTTTTTCCTGCAAGAAAATCTTTAGACTTTCCTTAGTAATATCTCAGAATCCAACCCCATCCACCTTTTAATCTCTTTCTTTTTATGGAATAATTCTCTTAATCCCTTCCATCTTGTCAAAGTCTTCATCAAAACTATAAATTTCATTAACCTTATATTCCAACATAAAGTAATAATTAAAAATATCAGCAAAGGATATATTCATTTTTGAATAAGCTTCTAAAGCTTTTTCAAATATATTTCTAAAATCAAGTTTCAAACCCCTAAGGTTTAATATAGGCATAAGTAAGTCCTTAATTTCTTCTCTGGAAAGTTTGTAATAGCTCTGGAGAGTAAAGATTGTTTCAAATATTACTAAAGGACTAGTTAAAACCTTTTCTTCATTTCTTTCTACTCTCTTTAATAGCTCTAAAACAGCTTTTGCTTTTTCCTCATCATCTCTCGTAAAATATCTTAATAAAAGGTTAGTATCAAGAAATCTCATATCCTAAAATTCCTTTAAAACTTCTTTGGCAATTTCTTCCTCTACTACTTCTCTTATTCTCTTAAAATCTTCAGGCTTTCTTTTCGCCCTTACCTTACCAAAACCTTCTTCTAATTTTGAAGGAACAGGAACAATCTGTACTACATTATCCACTATAACGAACTTAACTTGATCTCCAGGTTTAAGTTTTAGAAACTCCCTTATCTTTTTTGGTAGGGTGATCTGTGATTTTTTTGTAAGAACTGATCTATCAGTAATCTTTGGCATATTCACTTACCTCCTCTTTAGTAATACTATAATTTTGGTATTATTATAAGTTAAAGGAAACCTAAAATCAAGAGATTTCAGAAAATAGTAGGTAATATAATTATTCCCCTAATAAAACTCCTCCCTAATTTTGAAGATTTAATCATCAACGAGTTTTCCTGTTATACTTTTAGAGTAGTTATTAAGATCTGCAGGTCTTTTTACCAAGATTTTATCTGAGTTTCTTAAAAGTAGTACCTATGTCCCTACCAAGCGCCCTTAACTCAAAGGTAATTGCTATTCCCTGGTGGTTATGATATTTTTTCCTCAACTACTCTTTGTAATACAGACACAACTTCATCTATTTCCTCTTCTTTTAAATTGTTATGGAATGGTAATGCTAATGTTCTTTTTGAGATATTTTCGGTAATAGGAAGCATGCCTTCTTTTGTTCCAAACATCTCTTTTATATATGGCTGTAAATGAATAGGAGAAAAATATCCTCTTGCTGGAATTCCTTCCTTCTCCAATTCATTTATTACTTCATCTCTATCCAAACCATCTTGTAAAGTTATCACATATACAAACCAACTCATACGAACATAGGGTTTCACTATTGGAGGTCTCACCCATGAAAACTTTTTTAATCGCTCAGTATACATTCTGGCAACCTTATCCCTTTTTTCCAAAAAGATCTCAATTCTTTTTAATTGGGAAACACCAAGAGCAGCCGACATTTCATCCATTCTATAATTGTAACCTAATCTTTCATGTTCAAGCCAAGCAGACATCTCTCCTCTTCCCTGATTTCTTAAACTTCTTGCCAATTTTGCTATTTCAGGATTATTAGTTACTATAATTCCTCCTTCACCTGTTGTCATCTGTTTATTTGGGTAAAAAGCAAAACAACCTGCATCTCCAAACTGTCCTATTTTTTTACCCTTGTACTCTGCACCTAATGCCTCACAAGAATCATCAATAACTTTTAAATTGTATTTATCAGCTATTTCTAAAATTCTATCCCACTCTGCAGGATGACCAAATATATCTACAGCCATAATGGCTTTTGTTTTCTTTGTAATCTTTCTCTCTAAATCATCTGGGTCCAAATTATAGGTTTCTGGCTCAACCTCAACAAAAATAGGTATCCCTTTTTCATACAAAATAGCATTTACTGTGGCTGCAAATGTAAAAGATGGTACTAATACCTCATCTCCTGGTCCTATTCCTAAAGCCCTAACCAAAATATGAAGTCCTGCAGTACCAGAGCTTACCGCTATTGCATATTTAACACCAATATATTCAGCCATTAATTCCTCAAACTCTTTTGCCTTTGGACCTAAAGCAAGACGTCCTGACCTTAACACTTCTAAAACCGCTTGTATATCACTTTCATCCAAATCAGGAGCTGACATAGGAATTCTCTCCATGATTTCACCTCAAAATAAAATTAATAATTATTTTTTAGAATTCTTGCTGGAACTCCAACAACAGTAACACAGTCAGGAATATCATTAATTACAACACTTCCAGCTCCTATTATACTCCACTTACCCACTTTTTTATAAGGTATAATTGAACTACCAATTCCAATAAGACTTCCTTCACCAACATAAACTCCACCTGCTAAATGACAACCAGGAGCTATATGAACAAAATCTTCTATATTACAATCATGATCTATACTCGCAGATGTATTTACTATAACATGCTTACCAATAATAACATCTGGTTGTATAACTACTCCTGCAAAAATAACACTTCCTTCTCCAATCTGTACACTTGGATGAACATAAGAAAAAGGATGAATAATACTTACCCATTTACAAAAATTCCCATATTTATTTACTATTTCATTACGAATTTTATTATCTCCTATGGCAACAATCCCAAGTTCATAATTTCCAGTTTTCAAAAGTTCGATAGGACCAATTATAGGTACATTAAAAAATTTCTGATTCCATTTATTAGGATCATCATCCAGAATACCTACAATTTTAAAATTTAATTCAAAAAGAGTTGAAATAACAACTTTAGCATGACCACCTGCACCAATGATAACAATATCTCTTCTACTCACTTTTTATCCCCTTAAACTCAGGCATTGTAACATGACCTTCAGCACTTATTCCTTCTCTTTTTAATACCTTTAAAACAGTAAGAAAAATTATCTTTAAATCAAGCAAAATATTCCAATTATCAACATACCATACATCCAATTTAAACTTTTCTTCCCATGAAATAGCATTTCTTCCATTAATTTGAGCCCAACCAGTCATTCCTGGTTTCACTTCATGTCTTCTTGCCTGCTCTGGAGTATATCTATCTAAATATTCCATAAGAAGTGGCCTTGGACCAACTAAACTCATATCCCCTTTTTATATAATTTGTTTTCCAAGTTTATAAACCCCTCTTACTAATACAAATGCTTCAGCAGCATAACACCCAACAGTACTTCCTCTCAACATAGCTAGCATTTTTAGACTTTCTATAGATCTTTCATGTGGAAACTCTTTAACTTGTGATTTATATTTCTTAAAAGCTTCAATCTTTTTATCTAAATATTGAGAAATATCAATAAACACATTAGGTACAAAATTAGGAGTAATATATGGAGCATTCCAATTAGTCTCTGAAAGTGTTTCATAGGCATAGATAAATGAAGGAAATTCTGAATTATTAGGTCGTGCAGCTACCAAAGCAGAAAGAAATATCCTTTGGTGGTCTATGTGAACATCACCATTAAACGGTATAAATATAATATCAGGTTTTATATCCTTAAATATATCAATAAGCTTATCATTTATCTCTCTACTTGGAATAGAATCCAAATTAGCAGCTGGAAAAGACAGGAAAAAAGTTTCTTTAGCATTTAAAAATTTATGAGCTTCTAAAGCTTCCTTTCTCCCTATATTTATAGATTCTTCATTAAACAATGGTGGATAACCTTTAGTAATAATTACTATATAAACTTCTACACCTTCATCTGAAAAACGGGCTATTGTTCCTCCTACTCCTAAAATTTCATCATCTGGGTGAGGAGCAATAACTATAACTTTTTTACTCATAAGTCTTTCTCCTTAAGAAAATGTAAGTATAAATTAACAAAATCAACACCAAGCTTTTCATGAATTTTAAAAATATTTTTGGGAAAATTTTTTTCTTCTCCCTCTATTTGAACAATCTTAATTAGTATATGATTCCCATCACCACATTTTACTATAGCACTTGTCCCATCAAAAGCTTGAATTTGTCCTGGTATTCCACAATAAGGCGCTTCTCCTATATAATCAGCATCCCAGATTATTAATTTTTTTCCTTTATAAAAAGTAAATGCACCAGGATAAGGTTCTGTTGTGGCTCTTATTAATGTCCATATATTCTTAGCAGGTAAATCCCAATTAATATATCCATCCACAGGAGTTCTCTTGGCACAATAAGTTGCTTTAGTGTGATCTTGAGGAATACGAGGTGCTCTATCATTTATTAGCAAAGGCAAAGCCTCAGATAGCATTTCTCTTAAAACTTTAAGATGTTTCTCATATAAAGTCTTAGCAGTTTCATTGCTATCCACAGGAAAATTTCTTTGAAGTAAAATATCTCCTGAATCAACACCTTCGTCCATCCAAAATAGAGTTGATCCTGTTTCTTTTTCATCTTGAAGAATTGTCCATGGAATTACAGCACGACCACGATTTTTAGGTAATGGAGCTGGGTGATATCCTATTGTACCTTTTGATGGTAATTTCAAAACTTCTTTATTTAATATTTGAGACCAACCTATAACAAACATATAATCTGGTTTATAACTTTTTATCATCTTTAATATTTCAAAATCATTAATATTTAAAGTTTCAATTATCGGAATATTATATTTATAGGCTAATGGGCGAAGATCAACAAAATCAGAATGTCTATATGATTTTGTTAAAGGAAGAGTTACTAATGCAACAGGCTTTAGAGAACTTTCTACAAATGTTTCTAAAGCTATCTGAGTACTTCTAACCGCCCCTATGAGTATGAATTTCATATTCTATGGCCTCCTTTAATGCCTTCTTATCAATAAATTCACCTAAAATTATTGTCTTTAATGTTTTTATAATTATATACAAATCTAACCTCAATGACCAGTGCTCTATATACCATACATCTAACCTTATTCTATCATTCCAGTCTAATAAAGTATTTCCATTAACTTGTGCCCAACCTGTAATTCCTGGCTTCATCTCTAATCTACGTGTCTGAAAATCATCATAATTCATTACCTGACTTGGGATAGTAGCTCTAGGACCAACAAGGCTCATATCTCCTTTTAATACATTTATCATCTGAGGAATTTCATCTATATGATATCTTCTTATTATACGTCCTATTCTTGTTACTAAAGGGTGTTCCTCCCTAACTTGCCCTATTTCTTCAGGCGGAAAATTATTAACTTTCATGCTCCTAAATTTTATCAATGTAAATTCTTTTCCTCTTAAACCTACTCTTCTTTGCATAAAGAATATTGGACCTTTATCTTCTAAAAATATAAGTAAAGAAGTAATAAGGATTATAGGAAAACTTATAAAAAGTATTATAACAGCAACAACAATATCAATTATTCTTTTAATCTTTAAAGATATATCTTTTCTCATTTTTTAAATTTCCCATACTTCTAATATATTATAAAAGAATTTAATCTTATATAAACTTGTTTAAAAATATTGGTCTTCCCATAGTAATATATATTATGATTGAAATAATAACTATTATAGGGCTACTTATTGTAAGTCCTACAAGAGAACCTATTATATCTATTAATCGTTTAATTTTTTGATTTTTCATATTCTCTAAAAATTGTTTCGAGTCTATCTACAAGCACTGGTATAGAATGATATTTTTCTACATATTTCCTCCCATTCATTCCCATTTTTCTTCTTTCTTCAGGAGACATTTTATATAATCTAATTATAGCATCTGCAAGCATATAAGGATTATCTGGTGGAACAGTTACACCTGCATTAGCTTCTTTAACAGGATTATTAACAGCATTTGAGGAAAATATAATAGGCTTTCCTGAAGCAAGATAATCGAATAATTTATTAGAGCTTATCCCATATTTAAAAACAGGCGCATCTTGTAAATGAAAAAACAACACATCAGATTTTATAAAAATTTCAACTATTTTATTTTTAGGTACCGGATCTTTAAATTCTACATTATTTAAATTTTCTTTTTTTAATATTTCTATTAAATTTCCTTTTTCTGGTCCATCACCTACAAATAAAAATTTAATATTAGGGTATACCTTTTGAAGTATTTTTGCAGCATTTATTACAATATCAAGATTATTTGCTTTTCCAATAGCACCTGTATATGTTACTATAAAGTCACTTTTAGCTTTTTCTTGATTATTACAAATCATATCTATATTAAATCTTTCCAAATTAACCCCATTAGGTATCCATACAATTTTTTCAGAGGATATACCAAGTTTTTCTACATATTCATTAGCCTTAGGTAAAAGTACAATTATTTTATCTGCTCTCTTATAAAGAAATCTTTCTAATAGTCCTAATAAAATTACAAATGGATGCCATTTAGAAACTCCCATATCAATCAAAGTTTGAGGCCAAAGATCTCTTACTTCCATTATAAAAGGAGTCTTATATTTTTTAGAAAGCAAATATGCTATAAATACAGCAAAAAGATGTACAGAAGACCCAATTATTATATCAGGTTTCTCAATATCTATCTTCTGAGCTACTTTATAAGCTCTAATAGAATATGAGAGCATATTAATAACTCTTCTCCAATCATTCCGATGATATGGAAATGTCTTTATCCATACAAATTTAATACCATCATGATCCTCAATTATATAATCTTGATTGTTATAATTTTTAGTTTCTTTAAGTAGACTATAATGAAAACTTGAAGCAAATATAGTAACATTATATCCTCTTTTCACCAATTCTCTTCCAAAATCATAATGCCTTGTTCCCCCAGGAAGGTCTGGAGTAATAGCATAATGATTAAAAATCCAGATGTTTCGTTTATCACTATTTTGCATTCTCTAACTCCCCTATAGCATCTTTAAATGAGATAAACTTTATTTTATTTTTTTTTAAATAATCTATTAACCAAATATACCATTCCTTCCATGTCCAAAAACTATCACTAAAATACCTATCATGAAATAAAATCGTAACATATTCTAAGTTTTTATTAAATGCTTCCTCTATAATCTTTTTAGTATTATCTTTTACCTGTTTTAAATTTTGGTTTTGCCATCTTGAATTTTTATTTATTACATATCCATCCATTATACATAAGGGAAATTCCCATAAATTACCTATTTTAAAGGGATTATATAATTCATAAATTGTAGAGTCAAAATAATATCCTACTTTTGAGAGTAATTCTAATGTATTCTTATCAATTCTTAAATAATGCATTCTTATTCCAATTCTTTCTTGACCTGAAATATGTTTAAACACTTCATATTCTTTCTTCATATCATAGAAATTATTATACGCTATCCCATGGACTCCAACATCGAATCCTTTTTTTAAAATATTGTTAATCCAATATTGAGCATTTTCTAGAGAATAAGCAAGTCCAAGTCCATTATATACTCCAATAAAAAATGTTGAATTAACCTCATTCTCTTTATCAAAAATCATTAATTCTTCAAGATTCTGCCATTTGTTACTTAATATATCCTTTAAACGACTCAAATATTCTTTTACTGATATACTATTATTAACCAGTTCAACAGCACTACGCAATAAAAATTTCGGAATTATTAAATCTTTATTATGTTCCCAAACAGTGATATGGTCAACATCGTGAGAAATTATCGCCTTCATCAGAATATTTCCCTTTTATAAAACTTTAATAATATTTCAATAGGTAACCACGCTTTATTTATTCTAAAATATGGTTTTAGCTCTCCCCCAAAACCCCGAAAATACCTTTCTATTTGGGGTATCATAGATCCCTCGAAATCAAAATATTTTAAACCAATTTCTTTAGAATACTCAATAGCCTTCCATAGCGCCAGTGCACCAGCTCCATGATGTTTAAACTCATAATCATAACCTCCTATTAAGTAGTAAATAGTTAACTTATCATATATGCAAAAGGACCCAGCAATAGGTTTTTTATCTCTAAAAGTAACAAACGCAAAAGAATTAGAATCATTTGCAAACTCAAATAGTATTTTATTCAGATAATATTCATTAATATTCTTTCCTTGACGAAAAAAAGTTTTTAAAACAAGCGATTTTATAATAGCAAAATCATTAACTTTTTCTATTATTAACTTATCTCTTATAGCCTTATTTATATCATTCCTTCTTTCAATAGTCATATTTTTAAAAAGATTATCTAGAGGCTTATTTAAATCTAAAATATATGTATATCCAGGAATTACTTTAAACTTCTTCCATATAAAAGGTAAAGTATCTATAATATTTCTACTAAGAGATACAGAAATTATAGAATAGTTTAATTTACTCAAGAACTCAGCCATTAATGAAAGAATTTCTCTATATTTATTTGCAACTTTGACTGGATTTTGAGATTCTATTTTAATAAAAGGACCAATAAAGGGAGTAAATGGTGGATTTCTATAAATTGTAATACCAAACTTCTTTTCCTTATATAAATAAAACCCACCTATTAAATTATCTCCTTCATCAAAGATCCCATATATTGAAAGATTATCAAACATCTTTAGCCACTCATAAGTACTGAATATTGAGCTATAGGTAAAAGAAGAAGTTTTGTATTCTTCTATACCATCGCTCTTTATTTCTCTTATTTTCATTCAGTTTAATTCTCTCCTTCCTCCTAATTAAACTTTAAAAGTCAAGACGATGATCTATCTAAAACTTTTTTTACAAATGTTACTAAAAGAGTTTCATATGCATTCCAACTGTATTTAGTAAGAAAAGCCTTATACGAGTTTTCCCTCATCTTATTAAGTCTAACACTATCTTTCGCAATATCTTGTATTAGGTAGGCCATTTCATCGATATCGTCTGGATCAACAACTATTCCACAATTCTCAGTTTCTACTATTTTTCTTAGCCCTGGAAAATTTGAAACCACAACGGGTAAACCACTCTTCATATATTCAAAAAGTTTAGTAGTATTCTCAGCGTAATATCTATATGCAGGTGTATTTTCGAAGATACAAAGTCCCAAATCATATTCTCTTATTTTAAGCATTAATTCTTTATGGTCCATATATCCATGATAGACAATTCTTTTTTCATTTAAAATACTTTCCTCTTCTTTTTTGGATGAAAACCTCCCATAAAGATGAATATAAAAGTTCTCAGGTAATTTTTTAATTAATTTTCTGAAAATTTCCAGCCCTCTACTCTTCGATATACCTCCTATATAGACCATTTTAAAGATTTTTTTATTATTATAATTATCACCAATTAACATTTCATCATTTAAAATGTCATCATAAATAGGATAGTTAGGAAGAACAATCGTCTTTGAAGCTTCATAATTTTCCGCGGATATGGAATCTGTGACTATTATTCCATCCATCTTATTCCCCAAAAATTTTTCCATTTTTGAAAGAAAACCAATCATCCATCGTGGAATCCAATCTCTATCCAAAAATTTTACTTGAAAATTCTCTTGAGCATTATAAATTACCCTTTTTCTCAATATTTTATAGATTATTCCCAATGGTAGCAAAGCAGGAGTACATATGATATATACATCTGCTGGATGTCTTAGAGAGGCAATAAAAATTTTAAATGGATAATATAAAAGACGCAAAAATCTATTTGTATTTTCTGGAATTATCCCATATAAGGTTACTGAACTGAATTTGAATTCTTTCATATTATTAATATTCCTTGCAAAAATCTTCACTTCTATGCCACTTTTAGCTAAAGTCACAGCATATCTATAATAAATAAGATCATCATTAATAAAATGTCCATTACTTAAAAAATTTACTCTTATTTTTTTCATTCCCTATAAACCTCTGAAGTTAAAAGATGAGCAACTAACCTTGCTCTCTCTTCCCATGTATGTTTTTCTCTTACCCTAATAACATTCTCTTTTTTAACTTTTACTTCCTGCGGATTAGAAAGTAGATAGTTGAGAAATTGAATAACTCTCTCTTCAGAATATTCTACCACCCATCCAACCTTCTCTCTTTTTACAAAATTTCCCAACTCCGAGTCTCCATTAACGGCTACTATGATTGGCACTCCGTATCCAATAGCTTCATAAAATTTAATGTGACTAGCTATCTTTGAATACTCATCATTTATAGGAATAAAGAAAAGGTCGCTTTCAAAGAATAAACTTTCAATATCATCTGGTTTCTTGTGATACAATTTTATATTAAGAGGCATCTTCCCTCCCACCATTGAGAGGTAATATGATGCCCATTCTTCCCATGCATTTAATGGACAAGAAATTAAAAATGTAATCTCTTCATTTTTAACTACTAATCTTTTAGCAATTCTAAACAACATAGATATATCATGCTCTGGTAGCGCGATATTCCCTACATATAAAATTGTAAAAGGCCTGCCTTCTCTTCTGAAATACTGCTTTTGAGGAATTATACACCCTGGAGGAAGCGGATAGATTTTCTCAATATCAAAATTTATTGGTAAATAATTAATAAAACTATTAGACGGAACAAATAGAATATCTACTAGACTTTTATATTTTAATAAATCGTATAGAAATAGAGGAATAACGATACATCTTTTAAAGAAATTAACCTCTTTTTTGTAGGTTTCAAATCTCCAATAAATATCTCTATAAAAAAGCCCTATTGGAATTTTATGAGCTTTAATAAATCGAAAAAAATTAAAATCTAAAAAAGGATGTCGTGGAATATGGTCTTCATCAAGCAATATAGTAGGGAAATTAGCAGATTCGGAATATAAAAATTCGAATTTATGCCCAGAATTGATAAGATTATTAATTTCACTGACTGCCTTAGCTCTCTCCGTAGAGGAACCTATTATAGGATACACTTTATAACCGATTTTTTCAAAAGCTTCTTTCATTCTCTTAGGCCTAATCATGGTTCCAGATATGTATTCCTCATTTATTTTCATCGGAACATGAAAAATAATATTTTTCATGCTTTAATTCTCCTTTCTTGTCTGAAGAAGTATAAAAATATTGCAGTAAAATTAAAAGGGCAAAAGCAAAATATAATGATGGATTGTATATAAAGTCATAAAACCCACCGTTTATAACCTTTGCCATTTCTATGAATATATAAATAAAAATAGCAAGAGAAACAGGCGTTTTTTTAGTTTTTATAAAAACAGTATATAATATACCATATACAACACCTACTACAAATATAGAAAATAAAATTCCCATCCAACCCCAATTCGCATACGCTTCTGCAATAAAAAATGTATTCATATACCCAGCAATTTCGCTATTTGAATAAATATTCATAACTATCTTTGCTGACCTTATATATTCAGCACCTGTTAACGTTGAGATAAACTTTGGATAATTCATTCCATAAAGGAAATCATGTTCCTTCGGAAAATAAATAAAGTGATAATACAAAGGCAGAATTTGTCCAATGAATAACCTTCCAAAAGGACCATTTATTGTAAACATATACCAAAAATCCTCGTATTTAAAAGTTAATAAACTTATTAAAAGAGTACATATTATAATAAAATTAAACCATTTAATTACACGCTTAAGTTCTATTTTATTAGTAAGATAAAATTGTATTAATATATAACCTACGAAGTAAAAAATTAATGGTCCTTTTTCATAATCATAAGTAAGCAAAAAAATAGATAATAACCCATTGAAAATCCATAGAAATTTAATTGTATAACTCTTGTTTATTTTTCCATATATATAAGCTATATATGAAAGCATCACGCTTAAAGCAGTCCCAGTAAAGTTCTTAATATATACATTGCCACTAAATTCAAATTTTGCTTTATATCGAGCTACCATCAATTCATAGGCTGAAACTTTAACTAGCCTAAGCAAAGGAATTCCACCTAATACTCTAAAAGTATATATTCCAGAGATTAAAGATATCACAGTTAATAGAGTAAGTATATATATAAATAGAGTTCCATTTTCAGATTTCTCAATAGGAAGACTTTTATAACTATTAGAGGATTTTGCTAATTTAAAAAAGTAACTAATTATAGCCATTATCGCCAATAAAAATATGGGGCATAAAAGACAAAGAAGCCAAACTAATATATTTAGGTTAATATCTATAAGATCTTTTGCTGCATAATGATTTTTTGCTAGTCCTAGTAATATAAAAAGACTACCTATAACATTTGGAAATAATGCAACATAATATGTATATGAAATCACATTTAGTTTTGTTATCTCAAAACTATCACTTATATATTTTAATAATTTTAAACTAAACATTATCGAGATAAAGGTTATAATTATATAAACGAAACTCATATAGACTCTCTTTCAACTGTTAAGACAATTTTATTAATCATCAAAATTAAATTGATATACATTCTCTTCATGATAAAACCATCTTTGAGATCTATTTACATCACAATAATGATAAATATATAATATTTTCTAACTAATCATTATTCTTCTCTTCTCTATTATTTCAAACTTTTTCAAACTGAATGTCTATCTACAAATCATATCTCTTCTTCTACTATTATATTCTCAACAACAATTAATAATTTATCATTATATGCAAGACTCGTCAAGAAACCGAGAAAATGTTCAAAAAAATAGACTAGCTCGAAAATAATGGGAGTATAGTTGTATAAAAAAGAAAAGAGAAAAAATTAAAAAAGTTTATTTCCTATGAAAAAGGAAAGCATTCCTTTTAAAGTAATAAGAAAAATAGTAAAAAATAAATATACAGATAATATAATCTTTACAGTTTTTTTATTCAATCAAAAAAGAAAGAATAAAGAAAATACCACATAATAAAAATTCTTTTAATTAAGTTTTTTAAAACTTCTTTTTTAAAAATATTTTCTATTCCAATCTAAGAATTTTTAGAACAACATCATTTCCCCACCTTCCAACTTATACTTACTCCCGCAACTTTTACAAACAGCAATGTTATTTTCATCAAATTCCAATCTTTCTCCACATTTACATACCCATCCAATTTGTCTTGCAGGAACCCCTACCACAAGGGCATATGGTGGTACATCTTTTGTTACTACCGCTCCTGCACCTACAAAGGCATATTCACCTATAGTTACCCCACATACTATGGTTGCATTTGCTCCTATTGTTGCTCCTCTTTTAACCAATGTCTTCTTAAATTCATGCTTCCTTTCAATAAATGCTCTTGGATTTATTACATTGGTAAATACACAAGATGGTCCACAGAATACTTCATCCTCTATCTCCACTCCTTCATATACACTCACATTATTTTGTATTTTTACGTTATTGCCTATTTTTACATTAGGTCCCACCATTACATTTTGTCCAAGCACACAATTTTTACCTATCTTACTTCCACTTAATATATGACAAAAATGCCAAATCTTTGTACCTTCTCCTATCTCAACTCCATCATCTACATAAGAGCTTTCATGAACAAAATAAGGCTTATTATTTGACATATATTCCTCCTACCAATAATTTTTGTAGAATAAAATAAATGGAAAAGATAAAATTAAGAAGAGAAAGCAGGAAGACGAAGTTATACCTGGGCTTTCTAAGCCCGATAGGGAGTGTGTCCTCTGCTT
>Ga0078972_1012942_pt1 | contig 14057 bp, 10 predicted proteins | sample YelNatPaOPGAMG01_FD_67568 | JGI IMG/M metagenome (GOLD analysis project Ga0078972, IMG submission 67568) | Hot spring thermophilic microbial communities from Obsidian Pool, Yellowstone National Park, USA - OP-RAMG-01 (SPADES assembly) (version 2) | ecosystem: Environmental > Aquatic > Thermal...
CTGGCCGTTGTCCTCGTCGGTCACCGTGAGAACTGGAACAGCCTGGGAGCGCTGGCCGGCGCGCTGGAGGTCGACGCGCGCCTGGCCGGGCTGCCGCTCTACTTCGCGCGGCCCGGTGCGTCCGCAGTGGCGCGGGCCACCGAGCTGGCCGGGCGGTACGAGCGTGTGGTGGTGGGCTTTTCGTTCATGAGCCCCGATGCCCTGCGCGTGGCTGGCGAGGTAGCCCGCCTGCGCAGCGCCCTGCCGGCCGCAGCATTCCCTCGCGTGCGTCTGGTGGCCGGCGGCCCCCACGCCACTGCCTCCTGGCGCTCGGCCCTGGCGATGGGGTTCGACTATGTGGTGGTGGGCGAGGGCGAGCAGGCCTTCCCCGACCTGCTCTGGGAGATGGCCCGTGGCCGCGATGGGCAAGGGGTGCGGGGGGTGGCGATGCGCACCCCCGGCGGGGCGCCGCTCTACCAGGGGCGCGCGCGCCCCGTGGCCCTCGACAGGTACCCACCCTTCTCTGTGCGCTACCGCCACCAGGGGCCCATCGAGATCACGCGCGGCTGTGTGCACCGCTGCCGCTTCTGTGCCACGCCGTTCCTGGCCGGCCGCCGCCTGCGGCACCGGCCGCTCGCCGACGTGCTCAAGGCCGTGGAGAGCTGCCTGCGCGCCGGGGTCGACCAGATCCGCTTTGTGGCGCCCGACAGCCTGGCCTATGGTTCGGCCGACGGCCGGCCCCACCTCGACCTCTTGGAGGAGCTGCTGCGCCAGACGTGTGCGTTGGCGGGCCGGGCCAACACCTTCCTGGGCTCCTTCCCCTCCGAAGTGCGGCCCGAATCGGTCAGCCCCCGGGCAGTGGAGCTGATCGCCCGCTACTGCGGCAACGACAACCTGGTGGTGGGGGCCCAGTCGGGCAGTGAGCGCATGCTCGAACGCATGGGGCGCGGCCACACGGTAGCCGATGTGCTGCGGGCGGTGGAGACCATCCGCGCGGCGGGGCTGGGCGCCAATGTGGACATCATCTTTGGCCTGCCCGACGAAACCGAGGAGGATCGGCAGGCCACCTTCCGCCTGATCGATGCCCTGGTGGCGCTGGGCGCCCGCATCCACAGCCACACATTCCTGCCCCTGCCGGGCGCCGCCTGGGCCCACTGCCCGCCCGGCCAGGTCGATGCCTCCACGGCCCGCCGCCTGGGGGCGCTTGCCGGCCAGGGGCACCAGTACGGATCGTGGCAGAAGCAGGCCGAGCAGGCGCGGCAGATGGTCGAGTTCCTGGCCCGGCTGGGGGGCTGAGGGCCGGGCTTGGGCACGCCGGCGTAAGCGCAGCCCCCACTGATTTGCCAGTTCGGCGAGGCTATGCCATACTACACGTGCGGCCGGGTGAACCCGGCCGCAGCGACGTAAACGGACCTGTGCTCCCGCGCCCGGAGCAACCCACAAAGGACCCACCCACAGCATGCCTTCCAGCGAAATCGATTGGCCCCAGCAGGGCCGCATCAACCTGGCGCTCATCCTCTACCCCCTGGCCCACCTGGCGGTCGAGCTCTACGCCTCGATGGTCTCGATCCTGTGGCCGCTGTTCATGACGCGCTTTGGCCTGACCTATGGCGCCATTGGCCTGTTGACCATGATCTTCCGGGGCTCCATGACGCTGCCTCAACTCGGCTTTGCCGCCGTGGGCGACCGCCACGGGCCGCGGCTCCTGGGGATTGCCGGGCTGGTCGTCATGGCCGTGGGGATGAGCCTGGTGGGCCTGGCGCCGAGCGTCGCCATCCTGGCCGTGGTGCTGGCGCTGGCGCCCCTGGGCTCGGCAGCCTTCCACCCCGCGGGCACCGCCCATATGAGCCGGGCGCTCGCCCGGCGGCGGGGCACGGCGGTGGCGCTCTTTATGATGGGGGGCAACCTGGGCTCGTCGGTGGGGCCGGTGCTGGCCGCCTGGCTGTGCACCCAGTGGGGCCTGGGCGCATCGATCTGGTTCCTGCCGTTGGGGCTGGCCGTGGCTGTGCTGATGGCCCTCTTCATCCCTGCCGATAGCAAGCCGGCCGCACAGCGCGGGCAGGCGGCCGCCCCGAAAGGGCCCATCCCCTGGCCGATCTTCCTTCTGATGGTAGCCTGTGTGGCCCAATCGTGGCTGGATAGCAGCCTGGTCTCCTACCTGCCGCTCCTCTACTCCGGGCGTGGGCTGGCGCTGAGCACGGCGAGCCGGGCGCTCTTTGTCTACGCGGCGATGGGAGCCGGTGGCGTGCTCTTGGGCGGCACCCTCTCGGACCATGTGCCGCGCTGGTGGGTGGTGGTGGCGGCCGAGGCCCTCAGCGTGCCCCTCTTTGCGGGCACGGTGCTCTTGCGGGGCCCCCTGGCGCTGGCAGCGCCCGCGTTGCTGGGCCTGGTTTCTTCGCTCACCTACCCCGTGACCGTGGCCATCGGCCAGGAGATGATGCCCGACCGCACGAGCCTGGCCTCGGCCCTGACGATGGGCGTCAGTTGGGTCATCGGCAGCGTGGGCGTGACCGGCACCGGCGTGCTGGCCGATCACACGGGCATGCCCACCGCCCTGCTCCTGGTCAGCGCCGTGCCCCTGGCAGGCATGGCCTGCATGCTGGCCCTGCAGGTGGTCATGCGGCGGAGGGCTGCTGCACCGGTCCTGCCGGCAACTGCTCGGCATGGTGCCGGCAGTGGTAGCCGTAGATGGTGAAGCGGATGGCCAGCGGGAAGAGCCGCGGCCTGCGCAACGCCCAGGCGAAGAGCCGCCAGTACTGCCAACGCTCGACGCCGCGGATGCCGATGTGGTAGATGGACCTGAGGAACGCCCGCACCTCCGCAGCGCTCAGCCGGCGCCGCACTGGCGGGTCGAACGCGGCCGGCCCCAGATTGCTCAGGAAGGCCCGCACCCGCTGGTAGTAGGCCCGTGGCGCGTACACCTCGCGCACCAGGCGCCGGTACCCCTCCAGCAGCAGCCTGCGGTCCATACGCGGCTCAAAGTTGATGGCGCCCTCGGTGTTGTCGCCCGTGGGGTCGCCCAGCAGCCGCCCCTCGCGTTGCATGCGCGCATAGAGGGCCGAGCCGTGGGGCGCCTGGAGGATGCCCACCATGGCCACCACGATGGCACTCTTTTGGATGAACTCGATCTGCCGCTGAAAGATGGTGGGCGTGTCGGAGTCGAAGCCCACGATAAAGCCCCCCTGCACCTGTAGCCCCGCCCTCTGCAGGCGCCTGACCGACTCGACCAGGTCGCGCCCCCGGTTCTGCACCTTGCGGCACTCGGCCAGCGATTCGTCGGCCGGGGTCTCGATGCCCACGAACACCGAGTCAAAGCCGGCCTGAACCATCATGGCGGTGAGCTCGTCGTCGTCGGCCAGGTTGATCGACACTTCGGTCTGGAAGGTGATGCCCTTCTCGCGCGCCTTCCAGGCCAGGAGCGCCGGCAGCAGCTCCTCTCTGAAGCGCCGTCTGTCGCCGATGAGGTTGTCGTCGACAAAGAACACAGAGCCCCGCCAGCCGAGGTCGTAGAGCTTGTCGAGCTCGGCGATGATCTGATCGGTGCTCTTGGTGCGCGGCCGGTGCCCAAAGAGCGAGGTGATGTTGCAGAACTCGCAGTTGAAGGGGCAGCCGCGCGAGTATTGGATGCACATATCCATGTAGCGGCGCAGGTCGAGCAGCTCCCAGAGGGGCGCCGGCGTCTGGCGCAGGTCGGGGAACTCGGGCGAGGTGTAGATATGCTGGGGGTGGCCGGCCGCCAGGTCGCGCAGGAAGGCCGGCAGGGTGGCTTCGGCCTCGTTGAGCACCAGGTGGTCGATGGTGGGGAACTTGCCGGGCTCCTCGGTGAAGAGGGGGCCGCCCGCCACCACCGGCACGCCCATGCGGTTGCAGCGGGCCACCACCTCGGCCGCCGACTTGCGCTGCACGATCATGGCGCTGAGGAAGACATAGTCGGCCCAGGCCAGGTCGCGGTCGCTGAGCGGCGCCACGTTCATATCCACCAGCCGCTTCTCCCACTCCTGGGGCAACATGGCGGCCACGGTGATCAGCCCCAACGGCGGGTAGCTCGCCCCCTTGGACACGAACTTGAGCGCGTGCTTAAAGCTCCAGAAAGTCTCGGGGAACTCGGGGTAGACGAGCAGGATTCTCATCGCTTCCCTCACGCCATGGTTTTCTCAAAGACCCGCCGGAAGTGAAAACCATAGATCGAAAGGCGGATGGCCAACGGAAAGAGCTTGGGCCGGCGCAAGAGGGTCCAGAAGAACAGTTTCCAGTACTGCACCCTCTCAGCACCTTTGATGCCAAGGAGGTAGATCGATCTGAGGAAGGCCCGCAGGTCGTCGGCGCCGATGGAGACTTTGCTGGGCACCCACCGGTACTCGCGCAGGAAGGTGCGGATGCGGGCATAGTACACCTGGGGCGAGTAGATCGTCTCGACGATGCGGCGGTAACCGGCCACGAGTGCCTCGCGGTCCATGCGGGGCACGATGTTGGTCGAGCAGTCGGTGTTGTCGCCAGAGATGTCGTCGACGATGCGCCCCTCACCGGCCAGGCGCTGGTAGAGCCGGGTGCCCCGTGGTGCCTGGAGGATGCCCACCATGGCCGTGACGATGCCGGTCTTTTGGATGAACTCGATCTGCCGCTGGAAGATGGTGGGCGTGTCGGAGTCGAAGCCGACGATAAAGCCGCCGGTGACCTGCAGGCCGGCCTTCTGCAGGCGCCGCACGCAGGCCGCCAGGTCGCGGCCCCGATTCTGGAACTTGCTGCACTCGGCCAGCGAGGTCTCGTCGGGCGTCTCGATGCCGATGAAGACCATGTCGAAGCCGGCGGCCACCATCATGGCGGTGAGCTCGTCGTCGTCGGCCAGGTTGATCGATACTTCGGTCTGGAAGGTGATGCCCTTTTCGCGCGCTTTCCAACGCAGGAGCGCCGGCAGCACCTCCTCCTTGAGATGGCGCTTGTTGCCGATGAGGTTATCGTCGACAAAGAAGACGGGGCCACGCCAGCCCAGGCTGTACAGGTGGTCGAGCTCGGCGATGATCTGATCGGCGCTCTTGGTGCGCGGCCGGTGCCCGAAGAGCGAGGTGATGTTGCAGAACTCGCAGTTGAAGGGGCAGCCCCGCGAGTACTGCAGGCAAGCGCTGGCGTAGCGGCGCAGGTCGGCCAGCTCCCACAGGGGCGCAGGGGTCTGGCGCAGATCGGGGAACTCGGACGCGGTGTAGATGTGCTGCGGGTGGCCGGCCGCCAGGTCGCGCAGGAAGGCCGGGAGGGTCACTTCGGCCTCGTTGAGCACCAGGTGGTCGACGGTGGGAAACTTTTCGGGTTCCTCGGTGAAGAGGGGGCCGCCGGCCACCACCGGCACGCCGGCCCGGTTGCAGCGAGCCACCACCTCGGCCGCCGACTTGCGCTGCACCACCATGGCGCTCAGGAAGACATAGTCGGCCCAGGCCAGGTCTTCCTCGCTGAGGGTCGAGACGTTCATGTCGACCAGCCGCTTCTCCCACTCCGCAGGGAGCATGGCGGCCACGGTCAGAAGGCCCAAGGGCGGGAAGCTGGCCCGCTTCGAGACGAACTTGAGGGCGTGCTTAAAGCTCCAGAAGGTATCGGGGAACTCGGGGTAGACGAGCAGGATTCTCATAGCCTCCCTCGGAAATGCAGTGTTGGCAGAGACACGCCGCGTGGGCGAACCTCTGTAGATTCGACAGCGCTCGGGAGGCGATTGTTTCAGCGGCAGCCGACATCTACTTGTTGGGCGATGCCGTGGGTGGGGTGAACTTGAGCTGCAGCGAGGCCGAGGCCTGGCTGAGCAAGACGCGGCGGGTGGCGATGTACCAGTCGGTCACCGAGTGGAAGCGGTCGCCGGTGCTGAGGAGGGGCGGGATCTGCACGCCCTTCACCTGCCGGTCGACGGCATAGTTGTAGATAGGTTGGTAGAGGAGGAGGGCCGGCGCCTGCTCCACGAAGCGGCGCTGAAAGTCGCGGTAGAGGGCGGCCCGCTGGTTGTAATCGGCGGTGCGGCGCGCCTGCTCGAGCAGGCTGTCGCTGGTCGCGTCGATGTAGCTGACATAATTCTGGCCGTCTTCGGTGGCCTGGCTCGAGTGCCACAGAGGGTAGGGGTCGGGGTCGGCGGCCGGCAGGTCCCACCCGTAAAGCACCGCGTCGTACTCGCGCTTGTAGAGGTGGTCGCGCACGAGTTCGGCCATGCCGATGGCCTGTGGCTTGGCGCGCACGCCGATGGCGGCCCAGCTCTGAGCGATCTCGTTGATCATCTGCAGGCGCACGGGGTCGTCATCGTTGGTCAGCAGGGTGAACTCGAGGCGGTTGCCATCTTTCGAGCGCACTCCTTCGCCCTTGTCGTCGCGCCAGCCGGCAGCATCGAGGGCCGCTGCCGCAGCCTTGGGGTCGTACTCTACCTTGGGCAGGTTGGGGTCGTAGGCCCACGAGTTGGGCAGGATGGGCCCGTTCAGCACGATGCCCTGGCCACTGAGGTAGCGGTCGATCAGGCCCTGGCGGTCGATGGCCTGCCAGAGGGCGCGGCGCACGGCGGCATCCTGGAAGATGGGGCGCTTCAGGTTCAGGAAGACCATCGTGTAGCCGGCGTAGGGCGCCGAGTACAGGTTGAGTTTGGGGTCCTTCTTCACCTCGGCCAGCGTGTCGGGCAGCACCTGGCCGATGCCGGCCACCTCGCCGCGGCGCTGGGCGGCAAAGAGGCTGTCGCGGTCGGGGTAGAAGGAGAACTGGATGCGCGAGATGTAGGGGCGGGGCCCGTAGTAGCTCTTGTTCGCCTCGAGGATGACGTAGTGGGCCGTGGTCTCGGCCACGCGGTAGGGCCCGGTGCCGATGGGGTGGGCGTTGAACTCGCTGGTGGGCAGGAGTTTGGGGGCTACGCCGGCCAAGAGGTGCGAGGGCAGCAGCCGCTGGGTGGTGTACTCCAGGAAGGGCGAAAAAGGCTCCGGCAGGGTAAAGACCACCGTCAGCGGGTCGGGCGTATCCACCTTGATCGGCCGCCAGAGGTTGCTGAGCTCTGGCGGGCCCTGGTAGTCGGGGTCCTGCATGGCTTGGATGGTGAACTTGACGTCGGTGGAGGTAAAGGGGGCGCCATCGTGCCACACCACGCCCGGGCGGAGGTGGAAGGTGTAGCGCAGCCCATCGGACGATATCTCCCAGCGCTCCGCCAGGTCGGGGATGATGACCCCTTTGGCATCGGTCGTGGTCAGGCCGTTGAAGACCAGCGAGACCAGGTCCTGATCGACCTGGTTGTACTGGCAGAGGATGGGGTTGATGGCGCTGACCGACCCCGCCACCCCTTCCACGTAGGTACCGCCCGCAGCGGGGATGACCACCGTCGTCAGCCGCGCCGCGACCACGCCCAGGCCGCCGATCAAGACCCCGACGGCCAGAAGCACCCCTAGCGTCCTGGAGCGGATTCGCACGGCCCTGGTCTCTCTACGCGATTCTGGGGATGATTACGCTCAAGAGCGATACAATTCCGAAGAGCACGGCCAGAGCGATGGTAAAGTTGAAGAGAGTCTTCTCGAGGCCGCGCCGCGTGCGGTAGATGGAACCCTCGCCGCCAAAGATCGAGCTCAGGCCGCCGCCTTTGGCCTGCAGGAGCACCAAGCCAATGAGCGCGAGCGACACGATGATCTGGATGATATTCAGGTAGACGACCATCTTTCCTCCCGAACCCGGCCCGCTCACCAGCGCCGGGCAGCCCCCGATTATAACACAGGCGCGCTTGAAGGGCAAAAACCGCGGCCAGGGAACGGTTCACCGCCAAGGCGCGAAGACGCCAAGGGGACGCGAAGACTCTGGAAAGCTGCCGCAGGTGCGTCGCGAGACCCACTTGTCACTCTGAGCGGCTCCTGCGGCCAGCTCTCAGACCGGCGCCAAGCGAGCGAAGAGCCCTTGCTGGCCATGGCGGCACGCTCGGAGTGGTTTGGCGCCACGGCAAGCAGGGGTTCTTCGCTGGAATTGGCGCCCCTGTGCTGCCTGGCCGTCACCGCCGCTCAGAATGACTCCCACGGCGACGGTGGCCGGCAAATTGATTGACGATTTTGGGATACGCCCCCCGGCCAGAGGCCCTTGACCGCGCCGCGCCGGCATGTTAAGATTCCCAGGCGAAGGCAGTGTTCTGGAGGAAGGCTTTGTACTTTGATTCTCTGACGACGGCCGCCATGGCCGATGAGTTGGGCGCCCTCCTGGTGGGCGGGCGCGTGCAGGAGATCGTGTTGGTGGATGACCTGACGCTGGGCCTGGAGGTGTATGCCGGGCATGAGCGCCGCTACCTCTTGCTCAGCGCCCGGCCCGAGCAGGCACGGGTGCAGCTGGTAGAGGAGAAGCTGCGCCGGGGCCCCGAACGGCCCCTGCCCCTGCTTCTGCTCCTGCGCAAGCACCTGCGGGGCGCGCGGCTGGCGCGGGTGGCCCAGCCGGGCTTTGAACGCATCCTCAGCCTCGAGTTCGAGGCGCCGGCAGGGCCCCTGATGGTCGTGGCCGAGGTCATGGGCCGGCGCTCGAACATCATCGCGGTCGATGGCGAGGGCATGGTGCTCGATGCCATCAAGCGCGTGCGGCCCGAGCAGAGCCGGCGGCCCGTGCTGCCGCATGCGCCCTACCTGCCCCCGCCGCCCTTGCACAAGGCCTCCATCGCCGGCCTGACGCCGGCCGACCTGCGCCGCCTGTTGGCAGAAAGCCAGGAGCCGCTCTGGCGGGGGCTGGTCGACCAGGTGGCGGGCATGAGCCCGCTCCTGGCCCGCGAAGTGGTGTTCCGGGTGGCCGGCGATGTGGAGGCCATAGAGGCCTCGCCCGCCGACTTGCTGGCTGCGGCCCGGGCGCTCCTGGTGGAGTTGCCGGCCAGCCACGCCTGGGTGCCCACGGTGGGCCTGGAGGATGGGCGGGCTGTGGCCTACGCGCCGTATGCGCTCAGCCATCTGCCGGGGCAGCGCCAGGCGCCGAGCATGAGCGCGGCCATCGCCGCCTATGTGGCCCAGAGAGGCCAGGCGGCGCCCTACGCCGAGGCCAAAGCCCGCGTGCGCCAAGAGTTGGCCGAGGCTCGCGCCCGCGAGCTGCGCCGGCGTGCCGCCATTGCCCGCGACCTGCGCCCGCCTGAGGAGATCGCACGGCTGCGCGAAAGCGGCGAATGGATCCTGGCCTACGCCAGCCAGATCGGGCCGCGACAGGAGGAGCTGGTGGTGGAGGGCTCCACGGGCGAGGCGCTCCACATCGCGTTGGACCCCGAGCGCTCGGCGGTGGAGAACGCCCAGCGCTACTTCCGCGCCTACGACAACGCCAAGCTCGCTGCCGAGGGCGGCCCCCAGCGCCTGGCCGCCGTGGACCGGGCCCTGGAGCGCCTGGCCCAACTGGAGACCGACCTGGAGCTGGCCGAGAACCGCGCCGAGATCGATGAAGTGAGGGCCGCCCTCGTCGAGGCGGGGTACGTGCAGGCGCGCAAGGCGCCGGCGGGGGCGCGCTCGTCGGGGCCGCGGCGCCTGGAGACGGAGGAGGGCCTGGTGGTGTGGCTGGGGCGCAACAGCCGCCAGAACGCGCTGGTGCTCGAGCGCGCGGCGCCGGGTGACCTCTGGTTCCACGCGCGTGGGGTGCCCGGCGGCCACGCCATCCTGGTGACTGGAGGCCGGCCCGCGCCCGAAGCCGCAGTCGAGCGGGTCGCCGCCCTGGCCGCCTACTACTCGGCGGCGCGCAACGAGGCCAGGGTGCCGGTCGACGTGACCGAGCGACGCCACGTGCGAGCCATCCCGGGCGCCGGCCCGGGACAGGTGACCTACCGACACGAGCGCACGCTCGTCGTGGCGCCTGCCGATTGGCCGGGGTAGCGCCCGGGCCCAGGGCCTCGGCTCTCATGCTACGACCTACTTCCCATTGGGGCGCGGATCCCATCCGGCCATCGCGCTCCGCACCCGACCGGAGCACGACCTTTTGGGGGGTTTTGGCCGGTTGCCCGCAGCCGGGCCGCCCGCGGGCAACCGGCCAAAACCCCATCCCGGGTGAGGGCCGGGCAGGCGCGGAGCAGGTCTCCCGGCTGTTGCGGCTGCAGCCCGCAGCGGGCGAATTTAAGGTTCGGACCTATTGACAGAAAATAGAATCTGTTATATAAGGGGGCTAGTCTATCACGTTCCGCTGCGAGCGGGAAGCGCGAAAGGAGATCGATTTCCCATGGCGAAGGAATGGGAATGCATGGAGTGCGGGTTCGTTCACGAAGGTGCTCGCCCCCCAAAGCGTTGCCCAGAGTGTGGTGCCCCCAGTGAGGAGTTTGAGCTCTACGAGTACGAAGAAGATACCGACGAGCTGGAGGACGAGGACCTGTTCGAGGACGAGGAAGATTGGGAGGAAGAAGAGGAAGAGGACTTTGAGGAAGAGGAAGAAGAAGACTGAGCCACTTCCTCCCCCTTCTCCTTTCGTCATCATAGCCCCGATGTGTCATCCAAAGGGCACCCGCGGTGCACCACGGGTGCCCTTTACCTTCCTCATGGCCTACTCTCCTCCCTCGATGGTATCGGCCACCACGGTCTGCCCCTCGCGCACACGGTAGTGCATCGCCGACAGCACACGCACCGGCGTCACCCAGCGGCCCGGCTCCACCTCGGCGGCCACCGCGTAATGGCCGAGGGGCACCTGTTCAAACAGGTAGCGCCCGTCGACGCCGGTACGGGTCACGCGGCCCTCGCTGGCGCCCTCGCAGGGCGTGTCGCGAAAGCTCTGCCCCAGGAGCAGGTTGCTGCAGAGCACCACACGCGCGCCGGCGACCGGGCGGCGGCGCAGGGTCACCTGCCCGGCCAGGTTGCCGTAGCGGGTGGGGCCGGGGGCCGGCAGGGTGGCGGCGCCCTGGGGGGCGACGGCCAGCGCCGACACGTGGTCGTCGGCCAGGCCCGAGTTGGCCTCCCGGTAGGCGAGCCAGCGAGCGCCGTCGGCCACATAGAGGCCTTCGCCCGTCCCGGCATACATGCGCCCCGCCCCATCGACGGCGAGAGCGGTGATGGCCGCGCCCGTGGGCCCCGGCGCAAGGCCCTCGGGCGGCCGCCCCCGGCGACCGTTGTAGACCAGGAGGCCGCGATCGGGGCTGCTGATGGCGATGGCGCCCCCTGCACCTGCCGCCACCTGCCGCACCAGGCCGACGGCCTCGACTGGAAAGTGTTGCCACACCTTGCCCCGCAGCACGCTGAGCCCCTTGTCGTGGGCCACCCAAAGGTTGCCGTCACGGTCGATGGAGAGCTGGACAATGGCCGAGCCGCCCGGCCCGGCCCGCTCGCTATACTGCTGCCAACCCTGGCCATCGAAGGAGGCCAGGCCCTGAGCTGTGGCCACCCACACCACGCCATGCCCGTCGATGGCCAGGTCGCGCACCGTCTTGGCGCGGGTCGAGCCGTCGCCGGGCAGCGGCACCTGGCTCCATTGCGCGCCGTCGAGCACGGCGATGCCCCCGTAGTAACCCACCCAGATACGCCCGCTGGGGTCAATGGCCACCGCATCCTGCTCACCCCCGGGCGCGCGAGGCAGCAGGTCGCGCAAGAGGCGGCCATTGCAGATGCGCAGGCCCGGCGCGAGGATGGCGTTGCCGTCGCGATCGATGGCGATATCGCGCACCAGGCCCGAGAACTCGAAGGTCTGCCAGCCTTCGGGGCCAAAGGCGGTAAGCGACCCTTCGCCGCCGGCCCACACCACGGGGGCCGCGCGTGGCAGGCCGGGCAGAGGGGGCGACGGGCTGGGCAGCAGCGTGGGGGCCACGCTGGGAGATAGCCGGAACGAGGGCGTCGTGCTGGCCGGGAGGGGCAGGGCCGCCCCCTCGAGGCTTGCTTGCGCCGGCGCGCAACTCAGGATGAAGCAACCGACCAGGACCAGGCCGAGGGCACGCCGGGCGACCCGGGAGCCATCGAGCATGGCTGGCACCTCCATCTTCAATGCGCTGATATGCTGATTATACCCCTTCTGGGCAAATGGCGCCAGCGCCTTTCCTCCGCGGGGTGCACCCAAGATGCGTCAGCGCCTGGGGTGCAGCCGGGCTTCTCGCCGGGCCGCCACCCGGCTCGAGCCTGGGGTGGCGGTTTCGCACCGGGCGGGGCGCGGAGCGCGTAGCCGGTCACCAGCGTAGCGCCTCCGAGGGACTGCTGGCTGCGAGGCCGCTGGCACATCTTGGATACACTCTCCGAAAGGCGCGGCTTGGCAGAATCACATCTTGTGCGTATACTCACACTCAGGTTTCCAGAGCCCGCTTCTCCGACCCGCCTGTCCTAAAGGCGCCCGACAAAAAAGCCCACGGCAGGCGGACGCAGTGCCCAGCAATGGGCCAACGGTATGGCTGGAAACGGCCATGCCCCCCGTGTTTGGAAAGGAGAACGGCACCGGTGCGCCATCGCGTTGCGCATACCTGCGGCCGGCCCTCCTTCCTTCGGGGGCCGGCCGTTTGCGTTGTGATGGGAGGATGCCCCTACGGAGACCCTGCTCTCGGCCGTGCGCCACGCGCTGCGCCTACTGTGGAGCGGCGATCGCGCTCTCGTCCAGATCATCGGGCTGTCGCTACGGGTCAGCGCCACTGCCATCGTGTTTGCGGGGCTGGTAGGGGTTCCCCTAGGCAGTTGGCTGGGCCTGCGGCGCTTCGTCGGCCGGCGGTTGGCGGTCGCGCTCCTGTACACGGGCATGGGCTTCCCGCCCGTTGTGGTGGGCCTGTTCGTCTACCTCCTCCTCTCGCGCAATGGGGTGTTGGGCAGCCTTGGCTGGCCGTGGATGCCACGGCTCTTCACCCCTGCCGCGATGGTCATCGGCCAGGTCATCATCGCCACCCCTCTCATCGCCGGGTTCACCATGGCGGCCGTTATGGGGGTCGATCCGAACCTGCGCCTGCAACTGATCTCCCTCGGCGCCACGCCGTGGCAGGCCACCTGGGCGGTGCTGCGCGAGGCCCGGCTGGGGGTGGTCGTATCGCTGGTGGCCGGCTTTGGCAGCGTGATCTCGGAGGTGGGCGCCGTGATGCTGCTGGGCGGCAACATCGAGGGCTCGACCCGCGTGATGACCACCGCTATCGTTCTGGAGACCGGCAAAGGGAACTTTGACGTGGCCCTGGCCATGGGCATGGTGCTGCTCGGGATCACCTTTGCCATCAATGGGGTGGTCCTCTGGCTACAAGGGAAGGCGTTCGACTGATGGGCGAGTGGGTTTACCAGGTGGAGAATCTGGTCAAGGCGTACAACGGGCGCCAGGTGCTGAACGTGCCAGCCCTCGATGTGCGCCGGGGCGAGATCCTGGGCCTGGTGGGGCCGAGCGGGGCCGGCAAGAGCACGTTGCTGCGCCTGCTCAACCTCCTCGAGGCCCCGACCGGCGGGCGCATCGCCTTTGAGGGCCGCTGGTTCGCCTCGCCAGCCGAGGCGCCGCTCGAGCTGCGCCGGCGCGTGGCGCTCGTTTTCCAGCGGCCGATACTGCTCTCGGCCTCCGTGTTCGACAATGTGGCCTACGGCCTGCGCATCCGCGGCTGCCGCGACGTGCGCTCGCGGGTCGAAGAGGTGCTGGCCCGCGTGGGCATGTTGCCGATGCAGCATGCGCCCAGCCGCACCCTTTCCGGCGGTGAACTGCAGCGCGTGGCGCTGGCCCGCGCCCTGGTAGTCGAGCCCGAGGTGTTGCTGCTCGATGAGCCGACGGCGAACCTCGACCCGGGGCACGTGAAAGCCATCGAGGCTATCGTGCGCGAAGCCAATCGAGCCCACGGCACGACGGTGGTGCTGGTGACGCACAACATCTTCCAGGCGCGCCGGCTGGCCCAGCGCGTCGGCCTGCTGGTGGGCGGCCGGCTGGTGGAGGTCGCGCCGGCGCAGGCGTTCTTTCAGGCGCCTCAGACGGAGGAAGCGCGAGCTTTCGTGGCTGGTGATATGGTGTACTGAGGTCGTACCGCGACACTAAGAGCCTATCCGAAAAGCCGCGTAGTCTAGGGCCTTGTGCCCGTTTCGCTGCGCCGCAGCGCCGAATGCGGCACGGGCGACGCCCACAAGAGCCTGCCCTGAGCAACGCGAAGGGGGCTATTCTACGAGTTTTCGGATAGGCTCTTAGAGCGCCCAACTGGACTCCTGGCGCAGGTGGCCTTGGATGCGGCGCCCCCC
>Ga0078972_1012946_pt1 | contig 14054 bp, 12 predicted proteins | sample YelNatPaOPGAMG01_FD_67568 | JGI IMG/M metagenome (GOLD analysis project Ga0078972, IMG submission 67568) | Hot spring thermophilic microbial communities from Obsidian Pool, Yellowstone National Park, USA - OP-RAMG-01 (SPADES assembly) (version 2) | ecosystem: Environmental > Aquatic > Thermal...
CCAGATTTGACAAGTTTCGATCTTTTCCTTCTGTAATTCGTTTCATAAGTTATTTTTCCCTCAACACTGACATTACGCTCAGATTTACAGGGTTAATCACACCTAATTTCTCCAGCAGTCTCATTCTAAGAAAGTCCTCATTCCTTCAACATCTCGCTACCTTTTCTCGGAATTCTTTAGGAACTTTCCCTTTACTGAGATCGCTATTAACGGGTCGTCATAAATGAGAAGGGCGTATTTTGTGTCAATTTCATCGGCAAGTCCTAAATTCCCTATTGACATGTGACTTTTACGCGGTTGGCGACGAGACTCTTGATTCTGGGGGTTTTCTTCGGAATTTCTTCATCCTCTCTCAAGTGCGATTTGAGTCTTCCCAACCCGTCATCGATAATTCTCTTAAACATGAATTTTTTCTGAAATCCTGAGAAATATCAGACGCTGCAAAGCGTATTGCTTCCCTTCACAATGGACTTTTACCCTCTCACTTTAAGATTTCCTCTAAAATCGCCAACACTTCCCCACCATACCTTTCTTCAGTGAAATACGCTGTGGCCCACTTCTGTCCGTTGAGCCCCATCTCCCTCGCCATATCAGGATGCCTGTAAAGATAAAGGATTTTTTCCGCCAGCTCTAGATAATTCCCCGGCGTGTACAGGAGGCCGTTGAAATTCTCGCGGATGAGCTCTCTCGTTCCGCCGCTCCTTGCCCCAATAACCGGCTTCCCCGCAAGCATCGCCTCGACCGTAACACGACCAAAGGCCTCCATCCTCGAGCACATGAGCACAATATCAACGGACTGCATCACCTGAATTCCGTTTGGGACGTGTCCCATGAAGGTGACATGATCTCCTATCTGATCCTTTTCGATCAAATCATTCAGATGCCGTTTGTATTCTTTACTTCCCTCACCAGCAATGTAAAGGTGTGCCTTGATTCCTTTGCGAATTAATTCCCCAATTGCCCTTAACGCATCCTTTTGCCCTTTCCCTTCTTGTAATGTGCCAACAATCGCACATTGGATGTCAGCCTTTTCATCAAGAATCCTTTGCAATTTTTTGAAATCATGGGGGTCATTAGGCTGATAACAAAAAGAGACTGAATAATGGACGACTTTCATTTTTTCAGGAGAAATGAATGGTCGGTATTTTTCGGCGACAGCCTGGGAACAGGCGATGCAGGCCGCTGATAACTTGTCCATTAACCGCGAAGAGATCCTCGGACCCAGGATATAGATCATTTTGTGATCCTCGTAACCGAATTCGTGGATATACCAGACATGTGGTACGTTGAGTATTTTTGCAGCGAAAGCACCGACGCAAACGGTGATCGTGTTGGTGACGACGACATCTGGATTCCATATCTTCAGCTGCCTGACAACTTGTGGTATCGTCGCAAAGTTGAATATCATCCTGTAAACGCGGTTCCAAAGCGGTGAATTCTCACGCGCTGTCCACCACCTATACGGAAGCACCTTAAAGGGTACCTCGCGTTTTTTTTAGCTCCTCAGTCACGGGACCGTATTGCGGCAACGTCGCGAAGCACTCAACTCCCCTCTTCTTTAGCGCATCAATTAATTCGAGATTCGCCCTTTCCGCACCTCCCAAGGCCGATGAGTGTAAAACGAAGCAGACCCTCAAGTCCTTATCCCTCAGTGCAGAAAGAATTCGCGTGACATAAGATTTCGCTCTCTATTATTGTCTTCGTTATTGTATTCGCTGAAAAAATCTTCAACAGGAATTTGCGCTTCTTAGGAATTGAAATTTTGAGGGTGAGTTTTTATCGCGCAAATAATTTCGCGCTCAATTCCAACTTCCCAGCGATTTTGATTTCATGTCATTCTTTCAACATCAGAGGCATCTCGTTCAAACAAGGGAACAACAATTATTTAATCCAGTACAAATAAATTTCAAATTTATTGTCAAATTTGATGTTCGAAGAAAGAATTATATATCGTGAGATGCAAAAACAACTTGCTTAGGTGGTTTTGACGACTGACTTCTCCTCTAAATCTTTGAAATGGCTGAACGCGCTCGCTTTCATTTCTGTCATCATCGTCAACGCCTTGGCTGGTGGCACGACGCTCATCGGTGGACAAACGACAGCCGCCGTCTCCGATAAATATTCAACGCTCATAACGCCGGCTGGCTACGTCTTTTCGATCTGGGGCGTCATATATCTTCTCCTCGCTCTTTTCATCATCTTCCAGGCACTGCCAGGCGAGAAAAATAGGGAACTCAGGGAAAAAATTGGCTTTCTTTTTATAATCAGCTGCCTTCTGAACATCGTCTGGATCGTCCTTTGGCAGTACGAATATCTAATTTTCTCAGTCATCATCATCTTCCTGCTCCTCTTATCACTCATTATGATTTACTTGCGTCTGGAGATCGGGAAGTCAAGAGCCTCGCTTAGTGAAAAGATCGCTTTCCGTTTGCCCTTCAGCGTCTATCTCGGCTGGATTACCATCGCCTCAATCGCAAATGTCGCCACCGCCCTCGTTTCAGCTGGCTGGGACGGTTTTGGAATGAGTCCGGAATCGTGGGCGCTCATCATCGTCGCCGTCGCCCTCTTGATCACAATCTTGGTCTTGTGGACGCGCAGAGATATCGCATTCGGCCTTGTCATCATTTGGGCCTTCGCGGGCATAGCGGTGAAACAGAGTGCAAATCAGACCGTTGCAATCGCAACGGAGATGGGCGCGATTATCGTGGCGATAATTCTCATCGCCGTCATTTTCTACTCGATCCTGAGACCAAAGAAGATGACCTAGGGATCGCGCAATCAATTTTTCCGCGTCATAGATCCTGAAACGGTAAGCGAGAAAGGATTCGGTTTAATTCAATCGCTTCCAGCAAGAGATCAAATGAAAAATTGAATTTTTTTTGAGCGCTGCGCTCACCCTCATTTTCTTTCTATGACTCCTAATCATTTTTCTTTATCTTGTAACATTGGTTCCGCCGAGAATCTCCTCGATCACTTTGCGCTCGAGCCCATAGTGAGATTTGTAGGGGATTGAACCTCGAAATCACTCAAAAGCCCTCGGACTGATTTCTCGAAAAACAGGATTGCTTTCTCACCGACGAAACAATTGAAATTTCCCCTTCTCACGGGGGAAGGAATATGAGTCTTTCTGGCGGCAGTACTCTGTTGATTCGATTGGCGAGGATCATCTGCAGCCCGCCCTTGAGCATGTTCAAGGACGACAAGCTTCTTTCGAGCTCGTCGTTCGAAGACAACCTTTTCGATTGCCTCATCGCATTCGCTTCTATTTTCTTAACAACCCTTTTCATGAGGTCCTCGTACACTCTTGAGGCTTCCCGCCCCCTCTCCTCCGCTTCTTTAATCGCCTTAACCACCAGTCTTCCGCTGAGGGCGGCGTTATCCATCCCTACGCCACGGTAGAGGTCAACGAGGCCAGCGGCATCGCCGGTGAACAAAATATTCCCCTCGCTCAAATGGACAATGCCTTTCATCGTTGAGGCGAACCCCTCTTTCCTCACGATTTCCCCGCGGAGCCTGTATTTCTCTTTGACGTAATTGAAAAACCTCTCCGCGTACTCCATGGGGTTCTCACTGGCACCAGTCCCTATCACCCACTTCTCGTCCTTCAAATAAGCCCACGCAAACATCAACGGGCAGAATTCCCGTTTATAGAACATGTAAAGGGTGTTCGGATCCAAGTCCGTTTCCCCAACGAAATAGTAATTGACCGTCGCCCCCGAGGCCTTCTTTTCGAAATCTTCTGGTCGTAAAATTTTTCGTACCTTTGAGCGCATGCCGTCGGCGGCGATGAGATAGCGGGCTTTGACTTCGCTCTGTGTGTCATTTGATGCCAACTTGATGCTAATCCCTTGCTCATGTTTATTGAGATCGACAAGTGAAGTGTTATCCTGAAATTCAGCACCAGAATCCGCTGCCAGTGAGTTCAACCAGCTATCAAAGGTAGACCGCCAAAAGTTGAGCATTTTCATTTTACCCTTCAAAAACTTTCCGCTTGGCGTCACCATTTCCACCTTAAAGAGCTCGTTCTTGCAAAGTTTTTCACGCGGTATCTTCGCACCGATGAGCTTCTCGAAGTACTCAAACTGAATCCCCGAGCATGGCTTGTTTCTCGGCGTTTTGAATTTCTCGACGAGAAGCGTCCTGAAACCTTCCTTGGCAGCGTATCTCGCGGCCACAGACCCAGCAATTCCGCCTCCTATCACGACGACATCGTATTTTTCCATCCCAATCGCCCTCTCTCTATTGATTTAATCTTTCCTTATCTTTTCTCTCAGCAATGCGAAGGGCAGGGGAGTGCGGCTTCCATTCAATTTACTCAAGCGAGATCATATAGTAAATTAACTTTGAATTTTCTAACAGGCTTCTTAAAATTCCCCTATCGACCAATAGAAGTCATCGACTCTAGTGGCAATCAGGTAGGGAGAGTGGTCTCTTTTTTCAGCAGAGGAAGAGCATTGTCTCACCAACCCATATCCAAATCCCTTTTGTTTGGGGCAGGCTTTGACGACCTTCTGCCTTGTTTTTTATCTAGTCTCCTGGCGCAGATACACACTTCTATTTCAAAGACAAGGAATCTGGTGGGTTGTTGCTGTGTCAATTGATTTCAGTGATGCATTTTGGTGCGATAAAGAAACTCCATTTGCCATCGCTTTGAAGACGGCAGAGAGGCGACAGCAGTTTCGATCTTCCATCGAAAATTTTGCGAGGGAGCTTCTTATAACTCCGAATAGAAAAATTATTACGGAGCTGATTCTTTTTGTTGCACGGATCTCGAAAATCGATTCGCCGATACTCCACATCTGAATTGTCGATGACCAGTCGAAATCTTTCTAAGTGCGTAATTTTTTAAAAAAAGGATAAGAGTTTGTGGTTTCAAGGTTCATTGGGTCCTTTCCTTTTCTTGCGTTTCGTGTAGATGGCTGCCGTGACCAGTATGACGCCCGCCATAACCACCGATACGCCTATGGAGAGCATTTCAATTGGTATATCCAATGTCGGAAAGCTCAGCGGTGTCGACGATCCTTGCCAGATGTTTGTGCTGGTCGCCTTGTAAGTGATAGAGGTTGAACCTTGTGTTAACTTAATTTCTAGAAGCACTCCCGTTTGCTTGTCCCAATAATAACTCACCTGCGTCTCTCCCTGTGGCAAACTCGCATAGACGAGTGTCCTCGTCGCCCCAGCATAGTTTCCTGTCCCCTCGCCTGAAAGTGTCACGGTGGTGTAGTTGCATTCGTTTATGGTGACATATATTACATCTCCAGCTTTAGAATTGATGGGTATAAGGATCTGAAAAGTCGCATTTCCCTCTCCCGTGACAGGATCAATCGTTCTAATGCTACTTTCCTCCGTCCCTCCGCTCATGTGGTTAGTTTGTCGGAAAGTGACCGCCGTTCCCGTTACGCTCAGGAATTCTATCTTAACCCATTGAGGCATGTTGATTGAAGACAGATCGACACCACTCGTTACAGCATCATACTTTATCCAATCATCTGCCTCGACGCCCACTTGTGCCCTGACAAGGCCGGGAGCTATACTGAGAAAAAGGAGTACCGTTGCAATTGTTCCGAGAATAACGGCTGTTCTCATCGATAACACCTCAATCATTTTCGTCTGACCATGATCAAAGCAATGATGGATGCCACTGCAACAATGCCGATCGAGAGTATTAGCCACCAGTAGCTCAATAGACCTGATAAGTCCACACCACCGATGCCACCCCCGCCATTGAGATCCGTCGTTAATTCGTGATAGCTGTGGTGATACTGCACATGGATTTGCGCGTAATTCCCCACCTGGTTTATCTCGAAGTTTATCGGTTGATTGTCTAATGTCACTCGGACGGCTGAAAGCGAGCTTATCATGTCTACTGGTATCGTGATATTGGCTACGCCTACTGTTCCATCTGGACCGCCAACTGAGACGGTCAAGGCCATATTAGTGGAGTCAAAGACAACGCCAAGAACAGAAGAATTTGTTGATATATACATAATTTTGTCCTTCCACTCAAGCTGTATTCGAATCCACCCGTCAGGAAGAACTGAAACAAAGGCGTTCAGCCCTGTCGCAGCAGCCTCAAGACCATCACTCACACCATCGCCATCTGTGTCCCTCTTTGCTGGGTCCGTCTTGAAGACTTTCACCTCAACACCATCATTAAGTCCATCATCGTCAGAATCAGGATTTCCAATGTATGTGCCATGAGTGATTTCCTCGGCGTTGATCAGTCCATCGTTATCATAGTCAGCGTTTGCATCTGTTGGATCCAGTGGGCAAAGGAAGTTTCGAATTTCGTCAAGGTCCGGCATACCGTCGTCGTCGCTGTCGGGGTTTGGTGTGATTGGCCTATCAAAGTCTATGAGATATGGTGGATTGTAACCTCCAGCCCTCATGATGTAGGCGGCCATTGAACTGTCGACTGGAGACCAGGCAAACCCATAACTCTTGGGAAGATAGTATCTCTCATCAGGAATCACATGTTTATTGCTTCCGTCAAGATTGACGGCAAATGTATTGACGACGTCTCTGACCTCGAAACCCCAATCCCGCAATACGCCCGTGAACTCTGAATAAGTAAGCGTTTCTCCAGTTGGCGTCCAGTCAACATAACCAAGGATATTTTCCTCATCGGATGCGTTTGCAATCTTTCTTAGATCCGTGCCGTCAAGGTTCATGATGTAGACGCTCTTGCACGTTGTGAATGCTATTTTCTCATCGGACGGTGAAACCCTCAAACTTGTGATAAGCTTGTCTCGCAGTTCTTGTAAATCTCTTGTTTCTGACTGCATTATCAACGATTTTTCGCGAGCTACTAGATCATATTTCCAGATATATGTTCTATAATAAACTCCTTGGGAATCATACCCTTGCTCGCAAACTGAATAAATCAAAAAACCCTCACGCGTCACATCTATGCTTATTGGCTTTATCATAAAACTTGCGGAATTATTGAGAGCTTCGACTATGTCAGTTGAACTGGATCCATCTAAATTAATCGCGCGTATGACGCTACCATTCACATAGAATATTCTTGTCTCATCCGATGAAAAGACGGGTCGCATCAGGTTATCTGCATAGAACGTTTGCCACAAAGGAAAATTGCGTGTCAATTCACCACTCGTCATATCCACAATAAGCATCGTGGGTCCTTGAACGGAGCTCGTGTTTTTCGAGGTTTGATAAACTTCACCGTAGATGAGCAAGTATTTTCCAGACGGTGACCAAGACACGCTTCTTGCATTGATCCATCCGTGTTCAATCCATATATATCCACCCACCATATTCGTAACAAAGGTATGTGGCCAGTAAATAATTACCGGATTGGCGTTCTCGGTAGGTGCAAGTGCGCTTGAAAGAGGGGTATTGCAAAATCCCAACATGATGGAGCTCACGACGAGGGTTACGACAACACTGGTTAGGAGCCTATTTTTCGACATACTTTTCCCCCAGTAGTTTCAAATAGTAAAATTCAAGAAAGCATATTTTAATAAATTTTGCGATGACATTCTTCGATAATGATAATCAGCCAACAAATCCCAAAAATCCTTTTTCTCGTTTGATTTAAATTTCAACATTGTTCTAAATATTGAAAGCCAAGCCCCATATTGAAAATCTTAGAAAAGGATACAGGGATCAGCGATAGAAGCTCGAAAGCTCCATAGAAAAGTATTTTAAGAAAGTTTAAATGTCGTGGCTTGCCATCTCCTTAAGATGCTGGCTTCGAAACTATCTTTCATTTATTGATTAACAAGCCAGTAAAAACTTTTCATCAGAGATAAATGAAATCCCTCAAAGAAGATTGTGTTGACTATCTGATGAATTGAAATAATGACATATGACAAAACTGGCGATTCATTTTCTTGTGTTTGCTAATAATTCCGATGTCGCCGTTCTCCTTCCGCTCAGACCGGAATTTTCCACCAAGAAATTCTGTTTTATCAAGGTGAAAGGACAAACGACCGTGAAGATCTCATTGGATATGCCCAGACCAATTTATTCATGAGCCAGAGAGATTTCACAATTGATATGGAATGATTTATATTTTTGAATGATTCTATATCGAATCAAGGGGCAAACCCAGGAGGAGAGCGAAATGGTTGAGATCGAGCTTGCGTTTGGAGTACCCGAGGATATCATCCCCGTGGTCAAGGAGAAGTTTAAGAATGAAAAGGAAAACAACTTGCGCGTAACACTGCCAAACCCGCGGCATCCACCGTACTATGCAGCTGGTGACCCGCGCGCAACGCCGAACAAAATCACATTCCAAGGTAAGGAGTACTGGGTCTGGCGAGTAACGCCAGGAATGAAGTGATTTTGGGGAATGAGAAGGCGGTCAGTTCGCCACTTTTTATTTTTTTGTTTGATTGAAGCATCTTATTCCATAGTTTTAATAGGCCTATTTTTCGTTCCAAGTGGGCAATTGTTTGCTTATAACTGAACTGGTCACTCGTTCAAGAGAAATTTCTGCTGTTCTCGAAGTTCGATGGTCATTCTCATCATCTTTACATCAACATTTTTTCCATTAATCCCAATCTTTTTCTTTTTGAATCCTCACCTTCTTAACCGCCTCGAAAAAAATCGACGCCATTAGACGCCATAAAGTTCATTATTTTTCTTGGCATTTACCAACGCAGAGGCATTGTTTTCTCTCGGTTTCCAGCCTCTAAAACCAGGAAACCGGGGAGAGAGTAAGGATTTCATGGCTTTCGATTCTATCGGAGAGAAGGCAGATAGGTGGCTAAAAATCCTTGATCCGTATCTCCGCCACTATCGTAAGGAGAAGATCGTCTTTGCGCCTGAGAGATCCGCCCTTCTGATCATCGACATGCAACGTTTTTTCCTCAACCCTGTGTCGCACGCCTTCCTTCCCGATGCTCTCGAGATCCTTGATAACATCCGTGGGTTGCTTCAGACCTACCGCGAGCTTTTTCTCCCCGTGATCTTCACGAGGCAAGCGTTTCTCCGCTCTCAGGATCCTGGTGCGTTCGGTAGATGGTGGCGCGATATTCTCTACGATGACAACGAGCTCTCCGAGATCGTCGATGAGTTGAAACCGTTGCCGCACGAAATCGTCATCAGGAAGACGCGATACAGCGCGTTCGAGGAGACGAATCTTGACTCGCTACTCAGAAATCACTGTGTTTCCCAGCTTGTGATCACTGGTGTGATGACGCATCTCTGCTGCGAGACCACAGCACGTGACGCCTTCATGCACAATTACGATGTCTTCTTCGTCATCGATGGCACGGCGACAAGGGACGAGGATCTCCATCTGGCGAGTCTGAAAACGCTGAGCGACGGCTTTGCGCTACCCGTCAAGACATCGGAGGTGCTCTCTTGGCTGAGGCCAATGACGTAATTATCATTGGATGCGGGCCTGCTGGCCTATCGGCCGCGATATACCTAAAAAGGGCAGATCGCGATTTCCTCCTCATTGAAGAAGGGGAACCTGGTGGGTTGGTGGCTGATGCGAATTTTGTCGAGAATTACCCCGGATTTCCCGAAGGAATCGACGGTTTCTCTCTCAGGAATCGCTTTCTCGATCACTTACGATCGCTTGACATCCCACACGTGGAATCGCGAGTCAAGAAAGTCAGACGCTTGAATCATCATTTTTCCATTGAGACGGAAAACGGTGATTACGAATCTTCGGCTGTCATCATCGCTGCAGGCACACGCCCCAAGAAAATAAGAGTTAAGGGAGCAAAGGCGTTTGAAGGGAAGAAGGTCTTTTACAGTCTTCGAGAACTGCTTCTTGACAGCCAATCTAATCAAAGGATCATTGTTCTAGGCGGCGGGGATATCGCGTTCGATTACGCAATTAATCTTAGGACACGGGGTCACAGGGTGACAATAATCTCCCGATCAGTGCCAAAGTGTTTACCGCTTCTGCGTCGCCGGGCAGAGGAAAGAGGAATCGATTTGCACATTGGATATTCACCTCTCGAAATTCTGGAAAAAGATGACTCAATTGCTCTTTCGTGCGATTTTTGTGGTGAAGCGAAGGAGATCAGGGGCGATAAGATTTTGATCGCCTGTGGCAGAGTGCCCAATCTCGAGATACTCGATTCAAAGCTCCGGAGACATCTTTACGGAAAGGGATTGCCAGAAACTGGAATACCTGGTCTCTATCTCGTTGGGGACATCGCGCGGAAGCGGTATCGTCAAATCGGTATTGCGATTGGCGATGGTCTGTTGGCCGCCATGATGGCCGATTCTTTTTTGAAGAAGAGGGGAAGAAGATGAAAGTCATTGCGGAATACGGCAACGAAGACATCGCAAAAGTTTATCTCGCACAGTTGAGAGAAGATAAGATCGACAAAGAAAATTCAAAGAAATTCATCGTCGAGTGCGTCGAATCCGTGCAGCCACCGATTCCGAGGGAAAAGAAATGGGTTCTCATCGTCTCGACGATGTTCGGTTGCCCGATCAAATGTACATTCTGTGACGCCGGTGGCGACTATAGCGGAAAGCTGACCGCAGAAGAAATCCTCGCGCAAATCGCATACATGGTGCGGCGCAGATTCCCGAACAATCATGTCCCCATCCCCAAATTCAAGATTCAGTTCGCGAGAATGGGGGAACCATCGCTGAATCCCGCAGTCCTTGAGGCAATGCGCCGTCTTCCTCAGATGTTCGATGCCCCTGGACTAAATGTCTCTCTCTCGACGGTTGCACCGAAGGTTCGTACTGCTGACAAATTTTTTGAGGAGCTCATTGAGATTAAGGATCGGTACTACTCTCGAGGAAGATTTCAGTTACAGTTCTCGATCCACACAACCGATATTGAAAAGCGAGACGAGTTGATCCCAATCAGGAAATGGTCATTTGAAGAGATCGCAGCTTACGGTGATCGATTCTGTTCACCGGAAAAGGGAGATAAAAAGGTAACACTCAACTTTGCACCAGCGGTTGGTTATCCTCTCGATGCGAAGATCATCAGGAAGCATTTTGATCCCTCGAAGTTCATCATCAAGATTACCCCTCTAAATCCGACAGTCCGATCACACGAGAAATCGCTTCGGTCATTGATCGATCCTTACGATTTAACAAATTCGCAACGAATCGTCGAGATGTTCGAGCGGGAGGGATTCGAGGTCATTCTCAGCATCGGGGAATTGGAGGAAAACAAGATCGGAAGCAACTGCGGCCAGTACGTCCAGAGGGCAATCATCTCAGGCGTGAAACCTGAGAGCAGTTACGACCTCGAAAAATACGGTGTGAGGATTTTTTCGTCGTGAAAATTTCCAGTCGGTCGTGAGATTTTTTAATCTGGAATGTGAGACTCATCATTGATCTCTTCCTCAGCTTTCAAATTGAAGCTTTTTTTGGAGTATCTATTGCCTTTCATCTCCCCATTCATCTCTTGTGTTCACAGTATTCTTTTTCACAGATCTTTTTTTGGGCATTTCTATGACCCATTCTTCATGACTGATCAGGATCTTGCATTTCCTTACCATTCCCTTATTTCTGAAAATAAGCTACCTCATTCCACTCGAATCCCCCTAAGAATTTTTTCATTTGCAAATCGATCAACGAAGGGGGAATAATGAAATCGACAAGTTCTCATATCACCAATGCTAATTTTTAGTATTAAATCAAATAGGAGGTCGTTAAGTGCCGATTGTCAACGTTTATGTCTGGAAGGGATTCTCGGACGAGGCAAAGCAAAAAGTGATCTCCGGTATTACGGAAGTCTTCGTAAAACTCGGCGTTCCCGCACACGCGGTTGAGGTCGTAATCCAAGAAATTCCGATGGAGAATTGGGGAGTTGGTGGAGAACAGGCGAGCGAGAAATTCAAACAGATGAAAATACCGTAAGGGGAGACAATCCATTTATCAGTCTATATCTTAGTACTGATCCCCAAAATATCAAGGAATAATTCCGTCTTTTCGAAATGGTTTACAAGCGGAATCAAGAACCATTCAATCTCTGTTGAAAAAACCCCGTTAAATTTTGAGAAAATTGGGAGTGCGTCAGCCAACGGGCGAGACGAGGATCACGTTATACGATTGAGTTCTCTCGTTGTAAATGACATCAACTTCGACGTGAAAGACCTCCCTGATTTTTTCTGGCGTCAAGACCTCGCGTACCTCTCCGACCGAATGAACTCTTCCCGCGCTGAGAAGGAGGAGGCGATCGCAGTATCTAGCGGCCAAATTGAGATCGTGTGAGACGAGAACCGTTATCAACCCCTTTTCCTTCGTGATTCTCTTGACCAACTCGAGCACTTCGAGCTGATGATTTACGTCCAAATGGAGCGTCGGCTCATCAAGGAGGAGGACCTCGGGCTCCTGTGCGAGCGCCCTCGCGATGATCACCCTCTGCAGCTCCCCTCCACTCAATTCGTCGATCGCCCGCTCACACAGATGAAGGGTACCCGTCATCGCCATCGCATTCTTGACGATATCAAAATCATGCGGACTCTCGCCACTCAACGCGTCGATATGCGGAAACCTTCCCATCAGGACGACATCGAACACTGTAAAGGGGAAAGTGGTGAAGCGCTGGGGAACGACGCCGATTTTCTTCGCAATTTCGGTCCTATCGAGACGAGATAGTTCTTGCCCGTCGATCAAGACCGTTCCCGTTTTTGGCTTCAGCGTTTGGTTGATGCACCTGAGCAGCGTCGTCTTTCCCGATCCGTTAGGGCCGATGACACCGAGCATTTCGCCCTCCCTCGCTTCGAAGCTCACGTTCTCCAAGGCCCTCAGGCTTTCGTAGGAAAAGCTGACATTCTTGATGTTGAGGAGCAAAGGTGATCACCATCCCATGACTTTCTTTCTCTTGCGCAAGAGGTAGAGGAAAAAGGGAACGCCGACAAGCGCCGTGATCACGCCGACTGGCAACTCCGTTGGTTCAATGATCGTGCGCGCGAGTGTATCGACCCAGATGAGGAAGATCGCGCCGACGATGCAGGAGGATGGCAAGAGAATGCGGTGATCCGGCCCGACGACGATTCTCATGATATGTGGAATGATGAGGCCGACGAAACCGATGATGCCGCAGACGGAGACCGCGGCGGCGGTTACGAGGGAAACGAGGACGAGGATGATCTTCTTGAAAGTCTCGACTTCGAGTCCCAGATTCGTCGCCGTTTCCTCCCCCATCAAGATCAAATTCAGATGCCGGCTGAAGAGGGAGATCGCGATGATGCCGAAGAGGATCAGAGGGGCTGCGACGGCAAACTTATCCCAATCGCTTGTCCAGAACCCTCCCATCAGCCAGAAAACGATCGTGCTCAACTTTTCGCCCGCCACATACTGCATGAAGGAGACGAGCGCGGAAAAAAGCGAGCCGACGGCAATGCCCGTGAGTAACAGGGTTTCTAGAGGGGTCCTTCCGTTGACTTTGGCGATTTCGTAGACGAGGAAGATCGTTATGAGGGCGAAGATGAACGCCATCAGAGGGATCGAATAGATGCTCGCGGTCAGCGTGATTCCTGCGACGATCGCGAGTGATGCGCCGAAGGCTGCGCCCGATGAGATGCCGAGGATGTAGGGACTCGCCATCGGGTTTCTGAACAACGCCTGCATCGCAGCGCCCGCAACCGAGAGCGCAGCCCCGACGAGGCCGCTGATAAGGATCCTCGGCAATCGCACATCAAGAACAATCACGTTGTAAATCGATGGCCATGATTCGGAAGAATGGCTTGAGCCGAAGAGGATTTTTATGACGGTCATCGGCGCTATTTTGATAGGCCCGATACAGATCGATACGATGATCGTCAGGAAGAGCGCCGCAAATAATCCAAGGAGTATCAGCGACCGTCGGAGTCTTCTCCGATTATACAAATTTTCGACGCCAAGTCCTTCCACCTAGGCCACCACTGTACTCTTAAAGCGCGAATCGACAGCCCTCAAATCCCGCCGTGTTTCGGGAGTCAGACATGAAAAGGTCACATTTGATAAATATTTACTGGCGATGTGCGCAGCGCATACCACTTCTTCCGGTTCCGCTCTTCTCCATGGAGCATTTGGCACTGGAACATAGCCTACGATGTGATAAGGAATCGTCGGATCGATTTCCGCGATCAATTTCGTTATTCTTTCTATCT
>Ga0078972_1012947_pt1 | contig 14050 bp, 11 predicted proteins | sample YelNatPaOPGAMG01_FD_67568 | JGI IMG/M metagenome (GOLD analysis project Ga0078972, IMG submission 67568) | Hot spring thermophilic microbial communities from Obsidian Pool, Yellowstone National Park, USA - OP-RAMG-01 (SPADES assembly) (version 2) | ecosystem: Environmental > Aquatic > Thermal...
CGGCGGGCACGCTCTACAGTACAACTGGGGCAGTATCGGCATCGCCCTCATCGGGGATTACCAGGAGCAGGACGTCCCCTCGGCTATGTTGGAATCCTTGACCACTTTCCTAGCCTGGCAATGTCGCGATCATTTCATCCATCCCGCCCAAGAGCGCTTCTTCATTGACCGGGTATTGCCCACGATCATGGGCCATCGCGATGGCGCCGACACCGTTTGCCCCGGCGACCGAGCTTATGCCCTGTTGCCGGCCATCCGCGCGCAGACCCTAGCCAAGATGGCCCAGGTCCCGCCGAATATCGCCTTCTCCGCGCCCGCTCAAGGCCAGGCGGTGCGCGCCGTGGTGGACCTGACTACGCGGACCAGCGCGGCCACCGCTCGCGTGGATTACTATGTGGACGATGTCCTTCGGGCCAGCGACACCAGCGAGCCGTTCCTCTGGAAGTGGAACACCTCGGACGAGACCGAAGGCCAACATCGGCTGCGCGTTGTGGCTTCTAATGCCGCCGGGACGAGCGAGGCCGCCGTGCAAGTCACCGTAGATAATACCCCACCCACCGGCTCGGCGACGGTGCCGCCATGGGTGAACTCCACGCGAGTGGGCTTTACCCTCTCTAGCCCCGATGCGACCAGGGTGCAATTCAGCAACGCCTGGGCTTGGGAAGGCGAAGCACTCTATCACGAGGCCAATACCGGCCGCCTGGTGAGCGATACGGCGGCGCTAAACGGCCAGGCCTGGGAGGGGCGGGCCGGCGTGGATCGCGCCGGGGCCTGGTTCGGGCCTTATACGTGCGATCTACCCACCTGGAGGGATTATCAGGTCTATTTCCGGCTCAGGACGCCGAGCCGCTCGGCGAACGCGGAGCTGGCCCTTCTGGACGTAGTAGACAATCAGGGGCGGCGAACCTATGATCAGCGCCTCCTCAGCGGCGCGGACTTTCAGCGGGATAACGTCTATGAGGAGTTTCGCCTGGATCTGGCTTACAAAGGCCGTTCACCCACCTGTGCTGACCCGAATATCAGCGACGGACTGGAGTTTCGCACCGCCTTTCGCTCCACGGGTGACCTTTACCTGGATCGGGTGATCGTCTTTGGCGCGCCGCAGTCGTTGAGTACCGGAACGTTATATTGGACTGTCGCCTCGCGCGAGGGTCCGCAGGCAGTCACGGTGCGCTTCTTGGACGCTGCGGGCAACGCCAAGGATCAGGTGGTGACGGTAAGGTTGGATTGGACGGCCCCGCGCTGGCTCAGCTTTGGCCCACGTACGGCTCTCGTCCAGGATGTCCTCTCCGGCCTGGATACCACCAGCGCCGCCTGGTCGGTCTCGCAGGATGGAGGCGTTACCTGGGGTGCTTGGCAGCCGATCACCTTGGCCGCCAGCCCGGGCATTACCACCCCTCAGACGCTCACCGCCCCTGAGGTGAGCGGCACCCATCTACGCTTCCGCGTGCGCGACATGGCCGGCAACCTGAGCCAGAGCGAGCCGCAGCCGCTCCCCCTGACCCCCACGGCTACGGCGACGGCCACCTTAACGCCCACTTTGACGAGCACGCCCACGGCAACCCCGATGCCCTCTCCCACCGAGACGACGACGCCAACGCCGGAGGGGACGCTTCTTACAGCGACCCCGACCCCGGAGAGTACCTTGCCCGTGGAGACGCCCACGCCAACCGATAGGCCGCAAAACTGGATTTGGCTGCCCCTGGTCTTGAGCGATTCCAGCTGATCGACTCAGAGGTTTAGCCGCGCAAAAGCCCACGGCGCGAGGTATAGCGCCCAGAAGACGACCAATCCATAGCGGATGTAACGGCCGAACAGCGCCAGCGCGACCGGCTTGGCCGGGGTGAGGAGCTTTAGCCCCAACCAGAGGATCAGCACGCCCGCCAGGCCGATGATGAAGCGCAGGGCACGCTTGGCCCATGGCCCTTTGACCTCGAAACGCGCCGGGTGATGCAAGGATAGGACGAAGGCCAGCCCCAGGCCCAAGATCATCCCGGCCACCGTGACGCCTCCTGCGAGATCACGCGGGGCGATGGCCGGCTTGCCGGATTTGGTTGCCATGACCAGGGCGGCGTTTCGCTCCCAGAGAACCGGGTCGGGCAAGGGGGCAATGGCTGCCAAGATGCCGCCGGAAAGCGCTAAGAAAACGAGCGAGAGGGCCGAAGCCAAGGCAAGCTGTTGCCACAGCTTTAGCCGCTTGAGCCAGGCGACGACGGGGCGCTCCCAAGCCAGAAACGCTCCCAATACGAGCGCGCCAAAGATCCACCCGGCCAAGACATCCAGGGGAAAGTGCACCCCCAGGTAAAGGCGCGAGAGCGAGATCAAGAAGATGAGCGCCAGCGCCGCCGCCCAAGCCCAGGGCCTCTTCACCTGGGCGGCCAGAAAGCCCCACACCGAGGTGGCATTCATGGCATGCCCTGAGGGGAGGCCGTAGCTGATCTCGCTGCTCAACGCCCTGATGCGTGGATCAACCCAATAGGGGCGCGGCAGGTGAAAGGCGAGCTTGAGCAGGCCGTTCAGCCCGTTAGATAGGATCAACAGCACGGCCAGGCGCGCTCCCAGGGCCGGAGCGATGCACCAATAGAGCGCGGGCATGACAAAAAGGAAGAACTCTTCCTGGCCCAGGAAGGTGAACAGGCGCATGAGGCCACTTAGCCAAGGGACATTTTGCAAGGCCAGGATAATGTCGGTCCCCCAGCGTATCAGGGCATCCATGTCCCCCTACTAAGATGAGATGGCTAGGCCGATGTTCTCCTCTTGCGCGCGCCGCCGGCCGTGGCCACCAGCATACAGGACGATCACCCAACCATGGAGGGGAAGGGCTCTAATCCTCCTCCCGCTCCAGGATGCGCACCGGAACTTGGCAAAGCTGCGCGAAACGCTCCGCATCGGCCTTTGAGCCTACGATGTTGCCCCAGTGCATGGGGACGGCCACCTTAGGTTTCATGGCGTTGACCGCCTCAGCGGCCTCACGCGCGTCCATAGTGTATTTGCCGCCCACCGGCAAGAGGGCTACATCGGCGCGCACAGCGTCCATCTCCGGGGTATGATCTGTATCCCCGGCATGATAGATGCGCACGCCGTTCAGGGTGACGATGTATCCTAAGCCGCCAGCCTCCTTAGGATGGTAGCTTTTGCCGATGTTATAGGCCGGGACGGCCTCTATGGATACGCCCTGTAAGGTGATCACCTCTCCCGCCTTGATGACCCGGACCTCCCCGCCCAACTTGGAGGCACAGTCGCCGGTAGCTACAATGGCCGTAGTCGCTTGGCGGATTTTGCGCACATCATCGGGTGAGCAATGATCGTAGTGGCCGTGAGTGATGAGGATGATATCGGCCGGTTGGGTCGTCTTCAGTTGGTAGGGGTCGATGTACACCACCTTCTCGCCGTTCAAGCGAAAGGAAGCGTGTCCAAGCCAGTGCACGTTCTTCAGTAGCTCGTCCACGCCGGCTTCCGGCCGGGGTGCTGTAGGCGTGGAAGAGGGGGGTTCAGAGGTCTTGCGGCCACAAGATAGAGAGAGGGCCAAGGCGAGTACCAGCATGCCCCCCATAGCGGGGTAAGGGAAAATCTTCATGGGGCATCCTCCCTTTGAGAACTACCGATGGGTGGCGCAAGGTAAGCCGGCAATAAGCTTCTGCGGGAGTGGATGGGAGTCGAACCCACCAAGGCCGCCTCTACAGCGCCCTACAACGGTTTTGAAGACCGCGGAGCCCACCGGGACTCATCCACCCCCATGATCATCTTTAGCATAGCCCTTTTTCGGCGCGGCGTCAACTTTTTCTGAACCCCAACTGCCTCAAACCCTCTTGCAGCCCTCGCAGGCGCTCCTCTTGCTTCTCACCGGGATGGGTGCAGATCGCTTCTATACCCGGCACGTGCGCGTTAAGCCTTTCTATGAAGGCCCGCACGGTCATTCGCGCCCCCGGCTCTATCTGGAGATAGGCGAATAACCTCCTATCCAAAGCATCGTTATAGGCCTGCTTAGAGGGCATTTCTGGCAATCGACGGAGCACGTCCGCACACAGCCCGTCTGGCTGCAAGTATCGACAGGGCTGGCAGATGGCATCTGCGCCCAGGACAAACTCCACCTCCAGGTCAAGATCGGCAAGGACTTGGGCCGCGACGGTGTGCAGGGCGTGGCCATAGGGATGCGGGGTGAACTGCAGGCCATGCCCGAACTTGTTGAGGATATCAAGCAAGTGGTGAGGGCGCAGTCTCATTGTCTCTCGCTTTCTGCTCATTGGCGGTTAAACTATTTCCATAATAAGCCGCTGTTTTCTCCTGCGCAAGTCGGGCCGAAGGCTGCCGTTTTAAAAAACCCTTGACACCTGCCAGCGTTTTTCTTATACCCAAAAGTGGGCTTGGGTCGTTTGTTCAGCAAGACGAGCCAGCGGATTCCTGGGATGGCCCTTGCGGGGCCGGACGGTCGGAGAGGAGGTGTCTATCCGGAGGAAACTCGCGTTTTTCCGTTCGCTTATTCAATCGCCCTTTCATGTCTTTCAAGGAGGATGGCAAGATGTCCAAGTTGTGTTCGCGTCGGCCTTTTTACGTCTCATTGGGGCAGGGGTCGCAGGGGTGCTCGTGGCTGCTTGCCAGCCCAAGATCGTCGAGGTGACCAAGATCGTAGAGAAGGAAAAGGTGGTCAAGGAGACGGTCATCGTAGAGAAGGAGGCCAAGCCCGCCGGGCCCACTGAGAAGATCGTGCGCGTGTTGCTGGACTCCTGGGCGCTGGGGGAGGTGCCCTTTGACCGCACTGCCCGCGAGTTCTCTGATTCCCATCCCGGCATCAAGGTTGTGGTACAGAGCACCTTTGAGGGTTGGAAGACCAAGGTCACGGCCCAGATCAACGACGGCACGCTGGAGTGGAGCGCGGCCGGCATCCTTAGCACCGATATAGACCCTGCTCCCTGGATCAAGGGCGGGCTGGTGCAGCCTATGGAAGATTATATCTCCGCCTCTAAGGAGCCAGGCGCCGATACGCTGCTCAGCGACATGATCCCCACGATCAAGAACGCCTGCACCTTTGAGGGCAAGATCTATAGCATCCCTTACAGCTTTGAGAACGTTACCTTTAACTGGCGCACGGACTATTGTGGGGCTGTGGGCATGACCGAACCTCCTGCGGATTGGAATGAGTGGCTGCGGGTCGCCCTAGAGCTGAAAAAGTGGGGCAAGGATCAGCAAATCTACCCCACGGCTTTCTGTGGCGACATGAATTCCGATATTGACGCCATGCTTCGCGGGGCCACGGACAAGCCCTATACCGACGAGGGCATACTGGATTGGACCGGGCCGGCGATGATGGAAGTTTTGGCTTTTATGAAACGGCTCATCGTACAGGAGGAGCTGACCCCACCGCACGGCTACGATGGCGTGATCGACGCCTACTTCGGAGGCAAACTGGCCACCTTCCATGCGCAGAGTTCCCGTGGCGTCTGGGGTCAGAACGCCTTTGGTACTGACAAGGTGGTCACCTCGCCCGTGATCCACAAAGCCAAGGGAGTTGGCGTGGGTGCGGTCTATTGGTGCAACAACCTGGCCATCCTTAACAAGGCCCCCTATCCTCAGGAGGCTTGCGACTATCTGATTTACACCATGGGCCCGCAGAACGTCGATTTCCAAAAGACGGTGATCAGAACCGGCAAGACGCCCGTCTATAATTCCATCTATGAGAACGTGATCAAGAGCGATCCGCAGTTCCGCATCTATCAATGGATGATTGACATGCGCGCAGATGTGGAGACAGCTCCCTTGATCCCGCAGAATACCTATATCATGATTGAATACTCGGCCTACTCCAAATGGTGGCCGCAATTTACCGATCCAGGGTCCACGATGACCCCTCAGGAATTCGGAGACGCCGTCTTGAAGGATGTCAGGGCCGAGATTGCCAAGCAAAAGACCTAAATAGGGCAAAAGTTTCGCCCCCTAGCTTTTTTGAAAGGATGAAGGCGGGAGGATGAGATATCCCTTTTCGTCCTCTCCCCTTCATCCTTGTGTCTGTTGTTTCCTGGAAAGGAGTGATGATGACCGCTCTCGCGCGCGCGATTAGGCGGAACTTGCGACCGGCCACACTGATCACCAACTTTCTCTTAATCCTGATGTGTGTGGTTTGCCTTTTCCCCGTGTTCTGGGCGATCTCTTCCTCACTCAAAGAGGGGATAGAGATCTATCGTATCCCGCCCACCTTGCTTCCCGAGCACCCCTCATTGGCTAACTATACCTGGATGTTCACACGCGCCGACATGAGCCGCTTGCCGTTGAACCTATGGAACAGCCTCAAAGTAACTATGGGTGCGGTGATCATCCAGTGTATCACGGCGACGATGGCTGGCTTTGCCTTTGGGCGGCTTGAGTTTCGCGGGCGGGATCTAATCTTTTACCTGCTCATCATGCTCATGTTCATCCCTCGGGCTGGCGGGCTGATGGCCCTTTACGAGCTGATGGAGTTCTTGCATCTGCGCAACTCGCACCTGGGGTTGATCCTTCTTTTCCCCAGTGCCATCAGCGTGGCTTTATTCGTGATGCGCCAGAACTTTCTCAGTGTGCCTCGCGAATTGGAAGAGGCGGCGATCGTGGACGGCGCGGGCACCTGGCGTATTTTCCTCAATATTGACCTGCCTTTCGTCCGGGGAGGGATTGCCGTAGTGGCCATCTGGGAGTTCATTTATGTCTGGGGAGAGTACCTCATCACCTTAACCATGTTGGATTTTCCCGAGTTAGAGACCGTGGCCATCGCCGTAACCAAGCTCAGGGGATGGAGCTCGCATTTTACCTCGCGCATCGTTACCCCTTATGGCACCGAGTCGGCAGCCTATGTGGTGGCCATGATGCCCATGATCCTGATGTTCATCCTATTGCAAAAGTGGTTCGTTCGCGGCCTTAGCGAGGGGATCCTCAAAATGTAGGCCTGTTAGGGGACTAAAGCATTAAGGAGGAAAGATGGCTGAGGCTCCGAGAATCCAACGGGTGGATGAGGTCCGCGCTCAAGGTCGGCTGGCGGTGGTTAGGGAGTTCTTTCGCGAGCTGATACACCTGCGCGAGCAGAAATGGGGCAATTTGTGGGGCTATTTTTTCATCGCCCCGGCGGTCATCATGTACCTGATCTTTGAGGCCTGGCCGATCCTGCGTGGTCTTTTCATGGCCTTTTCCGATTATCGCTGGCTGGTGCGCGAGACCCATGGCTGGAAGGGTTTCAACGGGCTGGATAATTGGATCGAGATGTTCCATGATCCGACCTTCTGGAAAAGCCTGGGGATCGCCGCCAAGTTCACTCTCATGTTTATGCCCACAGCTTTCGCTTTGGCCTTGGGCACAGCGGTCTTGATCTCCAAAGTGAAGAATAACTTTATGGCCGGGTTCTATCGCGTCGTGGCTTATATGCCGGTTGTCTTGCCCGTCTCGGTGGCCATGTTAGTCTGGGGCAAGCTTTATGACGTCAAGTTCGGCTATTTGAATGTACTGCTACAAAAGCTCGGCGTAGCCAACCCGCCCAACTGGCTTGGCTCACCCAAGGTCGCGCTCTACTCCTTGGTCCCGCCCACCATTTGGCTGCGCTTTGGGGAATGGACGCTGCTTTTCCTCATCGGCATCTATAACATCAACCGCGAGGTGTATGAGGCGGCCATGGTAGATGGGGCCAACGGCTGGCAGCAATTTGCCTACATCACTGTGCCCTTGCTCAAGCCGGTGTTCACCCTGGTCTTGGTCTTGGGCTCAGGGGTGATCAGCGCTACGGTTGAATCCATGGCCCTCTTTGGGGGTACGAATGGCGGCCCCGGCGAGGCCGCGTTGACCACAGGGGTGTACGTCTATCGCACAGCCTTCATTCACGGTGATATGCGCATGGGCTATGCGGCGACCATGTCTCTCTTCTTGGGGATCATCAATATGCTCATCACCGCGGTGGTATTCATAACCATGAGGACGGAGCGAGCTTAGGGTGATTCATGCTCCGTGCGTAGGATGATCTCCTCTTGCATTCGCGGTGAAAGGCCCACGAAATAGTCGCTATAGCCCCCGATGCGTACTATAAGGTCGCGGTATTCCTCCGGATGGGCTTGGGCGGCAAGCAGAGTAGCTTTGTCCACGACGTTCACCTGCACCTCAAAACCGCCCCGACGCAAGTAGGTCTCTATCAGCGCGCGCAAGCCGGCTACGAAATCGCCCTTTTGCCCCGATTTGGTGAACTTGAGGTTGACGGCGATACCGCCCAGCATGGGCCGATGGTCCCACTTGGTGGCCGAGAGGATGGCTGCCGTCGGCCCCCGGCGCTCGCGGCCTTGTGCCGGGCCTGAGCCATCTCCCAAGGCCATACCCGCGCGACGCCCGTCGGCTGAGGCCGCCGTCACCGCGCCCAGCCGCTCGTGCATGATCCAGCAAAACAACCCCGGATGGAAAGCCCCGCCTAGGTAGGTGCGGTAGCGCCCCACCTCGTGCGCGATGAAACGCGTTATGCGCACGGCCAACTCGTCCACCGAGTCCTCATCGTTGCCGTATTTGGGCGCTTGATGAAGCAGCATCAAACGCAGCTCCTCGTGTCCGGCAAAGTTTTCGCGTAAGGCCTGGGCCAGCTCGTCCAGGGTGAGGCGCCGTTCCTCATAGACGAACTTGCGGATCGCCGCCAGCGCGTCCACCAAGTTGGCCAGCCCTACGAAGGAAGGCTCGATCCAATTATAACGGGCGCCACCTTGATCGATATCTCGCCCCCGGGCCAGGCAATCATTAACGAAACAAGAGAGCAGTGGGAAGCCGCCGTGATAGTAACGGGTCATCTGGCAGGTGTTCTCATCGATCACCGCCAAGCGAATGACCTCCCTTAGGTGCTCTTCATAGGCTGCGAGTAGCTCCTCAAAGGAGCAAAAGTTACCTCGGCTAGCGACGACCGGCCCGCCGAGCGCTCCACCCCCCGCCGGAACCTCACGGGGACGGCCCGTGCCCTCTTCAATGGGGGCTACGCCGATCAGGTCATGAAGGAGCTGCAAGAGGTTGATATATGGGCTGGCCACATAGACGTTAGAGGAGGCTATCGGGGTCAGCTCCACGCAAGTACTATGCTGATAGAGGCAAGCCTCATCAGGAGGCAGCCCGGCTGCCAGCATCCCCTGGGTGATGGCCTCGTCGTTAAAGATCGCCGGATGGGTCAGCCCCTGGGCCAGTAACTCGCAGGCGCGCTCGGTGATCTCGGAGGGCGTGTCTTCGTTCCAGCAAAGGCCAATACCCGGATAGGAGAGGCGCGTGTGGGGGATGCTTTCCAGAAACAGGCGCGTCAAGTCGTTGGAGACGTCTCGCCCCGTGCCGTCGCGCCCGCCGATCATAAAGCCCACGGCCAACCCGCGCGGGGTGTAGAGGCAAAGCATCAGGCAAAGGCAATCGATGAGCTCCTGGGCCTGCTCAGGGGTGATCCGCCCTGCCTCAAGGTCGCGGCGATAATAGGGCCAAAGATAACGGTCCGGGCGGCCCAATTGGAAGAGGAGCATCTGCTGTCCGGCGCATAGGGCGAAGGTGACAAAGTGTACGGCTTGTAGCGCCTCATAGAAGGTTTCTGCCGGCTCCTCCGGCACCCGCCGACAAATGGCGGCGATCTTTTGTAGTTCTGCTTTGCGGCCAGGGTCCGGGCAGAGGCGCGCTAGGCGCTCGGCCTCGTCGGCATACTTGTACGCTAGGTCGCGCAGGCCATCCAGAGTCAGAAGGCAAGCACGGTAAAACGCGTCACGCTCCAGGTCTTCGGGGCGAGTTAGCTCCAGCCGTGAGCGATAATTCTCAATTTGCTCCCGCAATCCCTTCAGGCCTAGGCGCAGCAGCTTCTCATAATCGATGGCCATATGCGCCCGTTGACCATAGACCGGGCTGGCCGCGCGAGAGACGTCTGTCCGCCAATGCTCTAGCTCGGCCTCTTCTTCAGGGGTCAAGGGACGTGGGGAAAAGTTGCCCACCAGGAGCTCATCCTCGCCTATATAAGGCGTCAGCCCGCGCAAAACCTCGGCGATGGCCCGGCCGCGGCGAACGATATGCCACGGCTCACTGGAGCTCGCGAGCCAGGAGCGCGCCCACAAGAGCTCGGGCTCTTTGCTTCCGAATTCCTGCTGCGCGAGCGCCCTGGCCCGCAGGCGCCGGATACGAGGTGTAGGTTCCATAGCTGTACCTGTGATTCGCGTTTTGCCGAATTGCGTGCAACTCACAATTTCAGTCCCTCTGCCATAAGCGCCCGACGCACTGTCTGACGTACCGATTCGGCAATCGCAATAGCCTGTTCCGCCTCCTCGCGGGCGACCTCCGAATCTTCGCCGGGGTAACGGGCTGTGATGGCAAACGGCGTGAGCCTGGCAGCGTCTCTCAGTTCCTGGACCCAAGGCCCTTGCGCACCTACAAGTTCCAGGAGCCGAGCGATATTGTGGGTGTAAGGAAAGTCAATTCCCTTCCAGACCAGGTAAGCCTTGAGGTACTTCTCAGCGCACTGCTGGGCGTGGTAGGCTATAAGGCGGAGCGGAGCCTTCTCCCCAAGACTCAGACCGTGCTTCGCTAGGACTAGATCCTCATCGGCGTAGACCACCCATTGACAGGCTTGCCGAGCGAGCTCCTCAAGCGGAGCGGTCATATAACACCTTTCCTTCAAGGAAGGCCGGACGGGCGATCGTTCCAGGGATCTCCCGGTCGCGCTCATACTCCTCCGGGGTGAGGATCACGATGTCGCGCGCGATCCCTAGGCCATTTAGGGCCAAATCCATCTCTACCATCATATCGCGGCGACGGCGTCCCCCTAGGGGACAAACCACCAGTAGATCTACATCGCTCTTGGAGTCAGCATTGCCCCGCGCCTGAGAGCCGAAGAGAATGACTTTATGTGGCCTGAAACGGCGTACCAGCCGCGAAACTGCCTCCCGTAATACGTCCTCGGGGATCACGAAACACCTCCACTGGCCGCTGATACACTCGCTCAAAATCAGGACGAGTTTGGCCCTGTTCTATGAACTATTCACCCGTGCCGGGCGGTGATCCCGTAGCGCCGTGCCACCTCCACAAGGGCATCCATCTTATCCTTGGGCGGGGCCTTTAATCCCCTGGCGCGGTAATCCATGCCCAGGCTCTCGTACTTGCTTGTGCCCATCGGGTGAAAGGGAAGCAGCTCGTAATACATTAGGTTAGGTAACCTGGCGATAAAGGCGGCGATGGCTGCCACCTCCTCCGGCGTATCGTTGACGCCGGGGACGATCGGCGTGCGCACGATGAGCGGCTGGGACTGCTCGCCCAGGCGCAGGGCATTAGCCAGGATGCGCTCGTTGGGCACGCCGGTGCACTCGCGATGCTTTTGCGAATCCATCAGCTTGATATCCATCATCACCAGGTCGGTGACGGGGAGGATGGCTGCCAGGCGCTCCCAAGGAAAGTTGGCCGCGGTCTCAATGGCCGTATGCAGGCCTTCCTGGCGGCAGCGCTCCAGGATGGCATACGAGAACTCCAGTTGCACCAGCGGCTCGCCGCCCGAGAGGGTCACCCCACCGTTGGAGGTCTCGTAGAAAGGTTTGTCGCGCAAGACCTCCTCCACGACCTCATCCACGGTCTTGACCTGGCCAACGAGCACCAGGGCTTCCGCATAGCAGGTCTCGGCGCAGGCTCCGCAGGCCACGCAAAGCTCGCGGAGGAACTGGCGCTGCCCGTTCGCCTGTACATGAGCGTGATTGGGGCAGCGCTCAAAGCATTTGCCACAGCCGATGCAGCGGTTGGGGAAGATCTGTAATTGGGGCTTGGGCTCCAAGGTCTCGGGGTTGTGGCACCAGAAACAACGCAGGTTGCAACCCTTCAGGAACACCGTCGTGCGGATGCCTGGCCCATCATGGATGGAAAAGCGCTGGATATTGGTTATTACGCCCTTTAGATCGCTCACGTATTCCCCCGCCGCAAACAGCCTTTAGCCTTCAGCTGAAGCCGATTCTCACGTCCTATATAAAACGAATGGCCAGCCCATCGCCAGAGCTAGCCCAGAAAGACCCTCATTCGCATAGCCGCACCCTAGTACCGCATAGGGGAGTCGAACCCCTGATCTCCTCCTTGAGAGGGAGGTGTCCTAGACCACTAGACGAATGCGGCAGGTCGAAAATAATTCTAATCGAAAACGTTATCCTGTCAAGACATCGCTTTCTTGGCCCGTCTGTGAGATGTCGCTCATTCAATGGCGATCCGATAGCGGTAATAATCCGCCAACATCCATTGTTCCCAGCTGTGCTCCGCATAGCGGGTCAGGAAGAGCACAATATCCCCGTTCTCCCGATCCTGATAAAAGCGAAAGTTAGAGTGCTGGACCTCCGGAGGCTCGCCGGGAGCTTGGCGGTCGATGACGGTGATGGTCTCGCGTTTGAGGGCGAACGGGTCTTCTTGAACCTCGGCAATGACGAGCGGCGTCCTCGGGAAATTGCCGTTGGGGCGCACGCCCTCAATACACAGGTTGCCCATCCAATAGAGGTTGCCGGTCTTGATGGAACGGAAAAGGGCCGAGCCGGTGGAACTCGATTCAATGGGGTCCCCCTTGTCGCACGGCAGCGGCACGGGGTCCGACCAGCTCTCGCAGTGGTCTTCCGAGAAGCTCAGCCATTTATAGCCCGGCCGTTCGGGATACATGGAGTTGTCGCCGCGCAGGATCATGGCGAACCGCCCGTCGCGCAGTTCGGCGATGGTCGGCTCATAGAAGCCGCGCGAGGTCTTTTCCAGGTCGGGGATCACCGGCGCGCTGAGCTTCCAGGCTATCGCGCCATCGCTCCGGTAGTCGCCCAAGAGGTTCATGACAACGCCCGCCGGCGACCAGCAGCCCCGGTAGTGGAGCGGTTTGCCTTGTTCGTCCAACAGATGCGTCTGTACCGGGAAAACGAGGCGGCCCTTGGAGGTCTTGATGGGGAAGCAGAAGCTGACTGCCACGCCGTAAGGGGGGTTATGCTCCAAGCTCAACGGCGCCAGCTCCGACCAGCGCTGCGTTTTGGGGTCGTATACCTCCATCATCGGCGTGTAGCGGGCGTCCGTATCTAGGGTGTCGTTGGGATAGAAGACCCTGTTGACGATGACGATCAGTTTCTCGGTATCCGGGTCGAAGAGGGCTGCCGGCTCAGCGTAGCGGATCTTGCCCCCTTCCACATCATGGCTTTTCAGGTGTAGGATCGGCTGGCTCCAAGTCTTGCCGTTATCGTAGCTGAGCATATCCGCGTACTCATCGTAAGCATCGGAGTAATCATCTCGCCCCGAACGATGCATCAGGATCGGCTCGTCTCGGCTAATGTAGGTCACAAAGCCCGTGCAGACCGGCCGCCCACGCTCGTCACGGCCCATGAAGCGCTCTTTAGATAAGACTCGTATCATCCCTTTTCCCCCTGTTGCGTTTTTAGAATGCGGGCTAGCTGCCCTACCGTTTCAAACGTAGCCGCGCCAGGATGGCGCTTAAGCGACCTCTCGCAGCAAGATGCCGCGTCTGCTGGCTCCAAATTGAAGTGAGTCCTTAGAACTCGGGCACACCAGGCAAATGCTTCCTCAACTCCCCCCTCACCTCGGCCTTCATCCGTGCCACCGATTCCTCGCTAACCCCCTCAAAGCGCAAGGAGAGCTTGGGGGCGGTGTTGGAGGCGCGGATCAGCGCCCAATCCCTCTCGCCGAAATAGATGCGCGCCCCGTCGATATCTATCACCCGATAACGGGAGACGAACGCATCGCGCAGGGCATCCACTACGTCCCACTTGAGGTAATCCGGACAGTTGAGGCGCAGCTCCGGGGTGCTCACATAGCGCGGTAAGCCCTCCACCACCTCGGCGAACATCTGGCTCAAAGGCCGGCCGTCGCGATCCATGTAGCTCAGGAGAAGTGCGGCAGCGTAAAGGGCATCGTCGAACTCAAAGGGCGGGTCGTTGAAAAAGATATGCCCGCTCAGCTCCCCGCCGATGACCGCGCGCTCCTGGTGCATGCGCGGCAAAATATAGGTGTTACCGCATTTGGCCATCACCGGGATGCCCCCGTATTTGCGCACCCCATCGAAGAGGGCCTCGGAGCAGCGCACTTCAAAGACCACCTT
>Ga0078972_1012949_pt1 | contig 14048 bp, 10 predicted proteins | sample YelNatPaOPGAMG01_FD_67568 | JGI IMG/M metagenome (GOLD analysis project Ga0078972, IMG submission 67568) | Hot spring thermophilic microbial communities from Obsidian Pool, Yellowstone National Park, USA - OP-RAMG-01 (SPADES assembly) (version 2) | ecosystem: Environmental > Aquatic > Thermal...
CCCCCCTTCATCCCCTCCTGAAAGGAGGGGAAACAGGGGAGGTAGTCCTGCATCTATTTTCACCTCCCCCTTCATCCCCTCCTGAAAGGAGGGGAAACAGGGGAGGTAGTCCTGCATCTATTTTCACCTCCCCCTTCATCCCCTCCTGAAAGGAGGGGAAACAGGGGAGGTAGTCCTGCACCTATGGAAAAATAAAAAGTGGGCGGAGAAACTACTTTCGTAGTTTCTGTGCTTGTTTCACAAGCACTGCAGGACTTGGCGGCTTCGCCTCCCACTACGGCTCAGCTCGCCGTCCGCTGACAATCCTGCGCCCGCTCGGATTGTCTGACTTCGCTCCAATTCAAGTCCTGCACCTATGGAAAAATAAAAAGTGGGCGGTGCAGGACTTGAACCTGCGGCCTTTACGATGTCAACGTAACGCTCTGGCCACCTGAGCTAACCGCCCGTATAATTATTATAACAGAAAATTTGAAAAATGAAAAAAATTATGAGAAAATCTTAAAAATAAAAAAGGATTTGCCATGGCAAAACTCAAATTTAACTCTGATTATATGGGTCCTGAATATAAAATTGAAGGACGAGATGTTTTTATCGGAAGGTCACCTGATAATGATATCACAATTCCAGATTACAGGATTTTTGCCTCCCTTCCACTTTCAATACAGAGTGCAAGATATCGAACATTAAGGCATGTATCAAGAAGACATGCAGTGATTCAATTTATAGATGGAAAATACTATATTACTGATATTGGGAATGATGGCAAAGGAAGCAGTCACGGAACATTTATAAATAATGAAAGAATCACACCAGGGATCAAATGTGAATTAAAAAATGGTGATAGAATAAGATTTGCTGAAGTTGAATGCCTCTTCTCTGAAGAATAAATTCCTGCTTTTTAACATTTTTGAACCTTTTTACCTGTCTTCCTCATCAAAAAAAATAGAACAATGACAAAAGAGGTGAAAATATGAACTGGGAAAAATTTACAACAAAAAGTCAGGAATCATTAATCAGGGCACAGTCAATTGCTCAAAGCAAGAACCATCAGCAGATTGAGCCAGAACATCTTGCACTTGCCCTTCTGGAGACTGATTTTGTTCAGGACCTTTTGAAGCAAATGCAGGTCGATATTACTCAACTTAAAAACAGGGTTTCTTCAGAAGTGGATAAGATCCCGCAGGTCAGTGGCCAATCAACCCAGGTTTATATTTCTTCTGTTGCTAATAGAATTCTCATTCAAGCAGAACAGGAAGCAAAGAACATGGGAGACGACTATATCAGCCTTGAACATATTTTGATTGCAATGTGCGAAATCGAAAGCAAGGTAAAAGATATTTTCAAAAATGCAGGCATTTTCAAGGAAAGGATTTTGAAATTTATTGATTTGATTCGCGGTGGCGAAAAGGTGACTGATGCTTCTGCGGAAGATAAGTATCAGGCATTGAAAAAGTTTACAAGAGATCTCACTGACCTTGCTGCAAAAGGTAAAATTGACCCTGTTATTGGCAGGGATGAAGAAATCAGAAGAGTAACACAGGTTTTGTGTAGAAGAACAAAAAACAATCCTGTTTTGATTGGTGAGCCAGGAGTTGGAAAAACAGCCATTGTTGAAGGATTGGCAAGAAGAATTGTTGCAGGGGATGTCCCTGAAAGTTTGAAAAATAAAAGAATTTTAATGCTTGACCTCGGTAGCCTTGTTGCAGGAACAAAATTTAGAGGTGAATTTGAAGAAAGATTAAAAGCAATATTAAGAGAGATTGAAAAAAGGGAAGGGGAAATCATACTTTTTATTGATGAATTACATACCCTTGTCGGAGCAGGTGCTGCTGAAGGTGCGATTGACGCATCTAACATGCTCAAACCTGCACTCGCAAGGGGGATACTCAGGTGTATTGGTGCAACAACCCTTGATGAATACAGAAAATATATTGAAAAAGATAGGGCGCTGGAGAGAAGATTTCAACCTGTTTATGTAAGAGAGCCTTCTGTTGAAGAAACAATCTCAATCTTAAGGGGATTAAAGGAAAGATATGAAGTTCACCATGGTGTAAAAATTACAGACAACGCCATTGTCGCTGCTGCAATTCTATCCCACAGATATATTTCAGATAGATTTTTACCTGACAAAGCCATTGACCTTATTGATGAAGCAGCAAGCAGATTGAGAATGGAAATGGAAAGTAAACCACAGGTTATTGATGAAATTGATAGAAAAATTATGCAACTTGAGATTGAAAGGGAAGCATTGAAAAGGGAAACTTCCGAGGCATCAAAAGAAAGATTGAGAAAACTTGAAGAAGAACTCAATCAGTTAAAACAAGAAAAGGCGAAACTTGATGCACAATGGAATGAAGAAAAACAGAAAATAGAAAAAATCAAAGAGATCAAACAACAAATTGAACTTGCAAGAAAAATCATTGAAGATGCAGAAAGAAAAGGAGATCTTGGGACAGCGGCTGAGTATAAATATGGAAAACTGATTGAACTTGAAAAACAACTTGCTCAGGAAACAGAAAACCTCAAAAACAGACAGAGTAAAGGCAGGATTCTTAAAGACGAAGTTGATGAAGAAGAAATTGCTTCAATTGTGTCTCGATGGACAGGAATACCTGTTAGCCGTATGCTTGAAGGTGAGATTGATAAATTGATTCATCTTGAAGAAAGATTATCAAAAAGGGTAGTTGGACAAAAAGAAGCCATTGTCGCTGTATCCAATGCTGTTAGAAGAAACAGGGCAGGACTATCCGACCCAAAAAGACCTATTGGTTCCTTTATTTTCCTTGGTCCTACAGGTGTTGGGAAAACTGAACTTGCAAAAGCACTTGCTGAATTTTTGTTCAATGATGAAAATGCTATTGTAAGGATTGATATGTCTGAGTATATGGAAAAATTTTCTGTCAGCCGTCTGATTGGAGCACCCCCTGGTTATGTGGGCTATGAAGAAGGGGGACAGTTGACAGAACGAGTAAGAAGAAGACCGTATACTGTGATATTACTTGATGAAATTGAGAAGGCGCATAGCGAAGTTTTCAATATCCTTCTCCAGGTTCTTGATGAAGGACGACTTACTGATGGACACGGAAGAACTGTTGATTTCAGAAACACCGTTATCATAATGACATCAAATTTAGGCAGTCAGTATTTTGAATTATTTAAAGATGAAGAGGAAATCCAGAAAAAAGTCAATGAATTGCTAAAAACAAAATTCAGACCCGAATTTTTAAACAGGGTTGATGAAATCATTCTTTTCCACAAATTAACAAAATCTGACCTTATGAAAATCGTTGATATTCAGATTTCATATCTTGCTTCAAGATTAGCAGAAAGGAAAATTTCAATACAACTTACTGATCATGCGAAGAGTTGGCTTGCAGAACATGGTTATGATCCGAACTATGGGGCAAGACCGTTGAAGCGGCTTATTCAAAGGGAAATAGAAAACCCACTTGCATTGAAACTTCTTTCAGGCGAGTTCAAGGAACATGACACAATTGAGATTGATGTAAAAGAAGATAAACTGAGCTTCAAAAAAATTGATAAAAAATCGTAAAAAATCTTAATTTTTATTCTCAGCGATTGTTTGAGAAACCTGCTCCTTTGAAGCAGTTTTCAAATATCGTTCAAGGGCACATTGTTCGTGTTTCTTATAGAAACTTGTTCTTTTGAGTAATTCATCAAAATCAACTTCATGAGCATCAAAATCAGGTCCATCAACGCAGGCAAATTTTGTTATTCCACCAACAGTAACCCTGCAACCTCCACACATACCAGTGCCATCTATCATAATGGGATTTAAACTGGCTATGGTTTTGATATTGTATCTTTTTGTAATTAATGAAACATTTTTCATCATCAGAACTGGTCCAGCGCAAATCGCCAAATCTGCATGTTCTCCTGACCCAAGAGCGTCTTCAAGCACTTTTGTAACAAAACCCTTAACACCCTTACTTCCATCGTCAGTTGCAATCAAAACCCTATCACATATCTTTTTCATTTCATCTTCAAGAATTAAAAGATTTGCAGTCCTTGCTCCCATGACAGCCCAGACAGAATTACCTTTTTCTTTAAACGCCTTTGCCATCCAGTAAATAAACGCTGCGCCCACACCACCAGTAATAAGTACAACCCTGCCGAATTTTTCAATCTCCACGGGTTTCCCAAGTGGTCCTGCGATATTATGAATAATATCTCCTACTTCAAGAGAACCAAGTTTTTTTGTCGTAACACCCACTTCCTGAAAAATAATCTCAAAAGTTCCAGAATTAGCATCTGTTCCAGCAATAGTCAAAGGAATCCTTTCACTTTCTTCAGTCGGCCTCAGTATAATGAATTGGCCTGGCTTTGCCTTCTGAGCAATAAATGGATGAAAAATCTTCATCCACTTGACCTCATTTGAAAGAGATTTTTTTTCTAAAATTTTATTAAAATTTTCATTTGTCAGTCCCATGTTTTCCCCATGGTTAAAAGGTTAAATTTTTGTATTCTCATAAGTTTGGAAAGGGAGATTTTCAGAAGGAAAGAGGACATGATATGAACAATTTGCGAAGGCACAGCAACAAAACAAGGATAAAAGCAACTGCGTTCCGCAATAACCATGCACCTGCTTGTCCGAAGCCTTCGCAGTGCAAAACGTATACGGAGAAGGCAAGTTTGCAGGTGCTGCGGATTTATCCGTAGTTTTGTCTGTGCCGTAGCAACGTGCATACTCATGTCCTCTTTCCTTCCATCCCCTACCTTTGCTTTTCCCACCTCAACAAATGTGTAATTTCGCTCAAAGTTCCACCCTGCTTTATTTCTGCACGCAACCTGTTTTCTTTTTCAAGCACATCCATCGCCCTGTTAGTTATTTCAACTGCCTTATTTGATGGAACGCAGACAACTCCATCCTCATCTCCAACAATCCAATCACCAGGCATAATTTGAACCTGCTTAATTTGTAAAGGAACATTGATTTCTCCCATACCCTTTGGCTCACCTGCCTGTGGACAGCACAACGTCGCATATGCAGGAAATTTTAATTCCTTTATTTCAGAAATATCCCTGATTGCTCCATATATGACAACCCCTGACAATTTTTTCACTACCGCACTATGTGTGGCAAGTTCTCCCCAGACAGCAGGTGGTAATCCACGTGCATCAATAACAATAACATCTCCCTGTTTTGCCAGGTCAACTGCTTCAACCGGTTTTGCCCAATCCCCAGGAAAGGTTCTCACAGTAATTGCACTTCCATAAAATTTTTTCACTTCTCCAAAAGGTCTTACATCAGGAATCCATCCCTTTCTATGCATGGCATCAGAAAGGTTTGCTGTGGAAACCTTTTGAAAAACTTCCTTAATATCCTGCTCAGTAAATCTTTTAAAAAGTTCTGACTTTATGCTGGTTTTTGTATCAATTGCCTTTTTGATGAGTTTCACTGCCTTTTCAGCATTTTCTGACTTTGTCACAGCGCCGCCAATAATCACGATACTTGCGCCTGCATTTATTGCATCAACAACATTTTCACAATTTAATCCACCTGCAATAGCAATCGGAATATTAACATGTTTTGAAACTTGCCTGAGAAAATCAAATGAAATATTTCCTGTCATCTGCTGGTCAATTGGAATATGAACTCCTATAAAATCAGGATTTAAATCTGCGACCTTTTTTACTTTCTCAATTGTGTAACTTGTTTCAAGAAAATCAACGAGAATCTTTGCTCCATAATTTCTTGCTGCCTCTATACTTTCCCTGATTGTACTTTCTGATGCATCTGCCATTACAACAACAATATCAGCCCCACTTTTTGCTGCAATTTCAACCTCAATCCTTCCTGCATCAAGTGTCTTCATATCAGCAACAATTGTGGTCTTCGGAAACTCCTTTCTCAAAATTCTCACAGCATCAAGGCCACACGCCTTAATAAGTGGTGTGCCTGCCTCAAGCCAGTCAGCACCTCCTTTGATGGCTTCTCTGGCGACCTTTATTGCACGATCAATATCAACAAAATCAAGAGCAATCTGAATTACTGGTTTCATTTTTGACTTTTTTTTATTTTGAGTTATTATTAATGATTATACCATCTTTCTGGATTTTTTTGAAAAAAGGAGAAAAAATGCCTTCAAAAAGAGTTACAAAAACAGGAAATGAAATCTTTGCCGAAGCAATGAGACAAATAAATCCTGATGTCGTCGCCGCATATCCAATAACACCAGCAACAGAAATTGTACAGATTTTTTCACAATTTGTTGCTGATGGTATAGTAAAAACAGAATATGTTGCAGTGGAAAGTGAACATAGCGCAATGAGTGCCTGCATTGGCTCTGCAGCAACTGGAGCAAGAACAATGACAGGCACATCCGCACAGGGACTTGCATTAATGTGGGAGATGCTTTATATTGCAGCAGGACTGAGATTACCCATTATTATGGCTGTTGTAAACAGGGCTCTTTCAGCACCTATCAACATTCATTGTGACCATTCAGATACAATGGGAGCAAGAGACAGTGGCTGGATACAGATATACTCTGAAAATGTTCAGGAAGCATATGATAATCTTGTGCAGGCAGTGAAAATTGCAGAACACCCTGAAGTAAGATTACCTGTGATGGCAACAACAGATGGTTTTATTCTCAGTCACTGCCTTGAAGTTGCTGAAATTCTTGATGATGAAACAGTGCAAAAATTCATAGGAGAACCTCCAAAGAGACCAACAATTTTTGATTTTGAAAAACCAATTACTCTTGGCGCTCTTGATCTTCAGGATTATTATTTTGAACACAGAAGACAGGTTGCTGAAGCAATGAAGAAAAGTATAAGAGTAATAGATGAAGTGGCAGATGAATATGCAAAACTAACAGGAAGAAAATACAGTTTCTTTGAAAGTTACTACCTTGATGATGCAGAATACGCAATTGTTTTGATTGGTTCAACCGCAGGTACGGCAAAGGATGTTGTCGATAAACTCAGGAATGCAGGCAAAAAAGTTGGGCTGATGAAAATCAGGGTGTTCAGACCATTTGATTATTTAAGAGTGAGAAAAGCCCTTGAAAATATCAAAATTATTGGAGTAATGGACAGGGCAGATGGACTAAATTCATTTTGCGGTCCACTGTTCAGTGAAATATGCACCTGCCTTTATGAGTCAGAGAAAAAGCCAGCATTGATGAATTTCATCTATGGACTCGGAGGAAGAGAAGTCAGAGAAGAAGATATTGAGACAGTTTTTGAAGAACTTTTCAAAATTGAAAAACAGGGAAAAACAGTAAACACAAAATACATTGGAGTTAGGGAGTAAAATCTTAAACAGGAGCAAAATATGCCTTCAATCAAAGAACTTGCAAAAAGAAAAGAGAAATTTGTCAGTGGACACAGGTTATGCCCTGGCTGTGGCGCAGGAGTTATTGCACGGCTTGTAATGCTTGCTATTGATAAACCTGTTGTTGTTGGATGTGCCACTGGATGTCTTGAAGTATCATCAACAATCTTCCCATATTCAAGCTGGGATACACCGTTTATTCATTCTGCCTTTGAAAATGTCGCAGCAACAATCAGTGGGGCAGAATCAGCATATAAGGCATTAAAGAAGCAGGGAAAAATTGATAAGGATATTGTTTTTGTTGCTTTTGGTGGGGATGGTGGAACATATGACATCGGGCTTCAATCCCTTTCTGGAGCAGCAGAACGCGGTCATAGAATGCTTTATGTGTGCTACAATAATCAGGCGTATATGAACACTGGAATTCAAAGGTCTTCAGCCACGCCCAGGGGTGCTTCAACAACGACATCTCCTGCAGGAAAAGTAATTCCTGGAAAACTTCAATTTTCAAAAGATATTATGTCAATTATGATTGCACACAATATTCCATATGCTGCACAGACAATTCCTGGAAGATGGAATGATATTGTCAACAAGGTTGAAAAAGCGATAAACACTGATGGATTCTCATTTATCAATGTACTTTCACCATGCCGGCTTGGCTGGCCTCATAAACCTGAGATGGCAATGGAAATCACACGGATTGCAGTGGAAACATGTTTCTGGCCCCTGTATGAGTGCGAAAGCGGCAAATACAAGTTGAATTATAAACCAAAAGAGAAAAAGCCCATAACAGAATGGTTGAAACTTCAGGGTAGATTTGCACATCTACTGAAGCCAGGTAATGAGCACATTGTTGAGGAAATTCAAAAAGAAGTTGACAGACGCTGGGAAGAACTTCTAAAGAAGTGTGAAACTTCATAATTAGAAACGCAACCAGAAAAAAAATAATCTAAATTAATGAAGGTTTTGACTGATTTTGTCTGTTGAAGTAAAATAATTAACATAAAAGGAGGATAGAAATGCCGAATTATGATTATGAATGCAAAGTTTGCGGGCATTCCTATCGGAAATTTCAAAAAATGACAGAAGACCCTGACAGAACCTGTCCGAAATGTAATGGAGAAGTCAGGCGACTTATTGGACTTGGTGGAGGCGTGATTTTCAAGGGTTCTGGCTTTTATACAACTGATTACAGAAGTCCTGAATATTTAAAAAAGGCAAAGGAAGAAAGCCAGGCAACAAGTTCAACTTCATCGTGTAGTTGTTGCTCAACAAAAAATTGTTCAACCTGTAAATAGATCTTTTGAAAATTGGGTTGGGAATTCCGGCGTAGCTCAATGGTGGAGCAAGCGGCTGTAAAGTAGGTGTGGACTTTGAACTGGACAAGCGCATTATGTAGTGTGCCAAATGTCACAGAGAAGTCCACGCCAGGTTGCAGCTTCCACGAGAAATCGTGGTTGAAAAATCGGGTGAATTCAGGGAAATCCATTCTGTTTCGGGAATGGACAACCCTGAGCCAAGCCTCGAGAATAACTCGAGGAAGGTGCAGAGACTATCCCGCAAGGGAGTACCCAGTTTATATTTTTGAAAAAACTGGGGAAGCGCCCGACACCCTACTTTAATTTACAAGAGGGTGAAGAGATAGTCCAAGCCCTGAAGTAATTCAGGGGCACTTGTAACCGCAAGGTTGTAGGTTCGAATCCTACCGCCGGAGCCCATTTGAACTTTTTTCACATTTTAAAACAGTAGTGTCCAATAGAAATTTCCCTTTTTAGAACAAACTCAACTCATAGCAAGGGGCTGGTAATCGTCCCACCTTTTTTAGACTCAGATTTAGCAGGTCAATAATATCCGCTTTTTTAAACAAACATTCCTTAATTACTCTGGTTAGATACAACAGAGAGTGTTTATATTTTCTGGTATTTGATGTAAGCCAGAAGCAAATAATAAATCATAGCAGTCCAGATTTGAGTTAACACAGCGTTCTTTGTTGTCCCTCACAATTTCTTCATCTTTTTGGCAACATATTTAGTATTTGATTGAAAATTGTGCTAATATATTTCATACCGGTCTCCTCGTTAGGATTGATTAAATTGAAGTTAATTTTACCCGAGATAAAGGCCGGTTTCAAAAATCTAAATTATCAAAAATTTTTATTGGACAGTAGTGATGTAATCGACAAGTGGATAAGTCAGGAATCTTTAGAAAGGGTAACAGAGAGTATAAAGTTTTCTTCAAAGAAAAAAGGCAAGGGAAAATAACTTATGACTAAAGAGAAGAAATATCCAAAGGCAATTTATAACTGGCCTGAAGATGAGAGACCACGAGAACGACTTTTAAAATTTGGTGCTGATAAACTTTCTGATACAGAACTTCTGGCGATTCTTTTAAGGGTTGGTTCAAGTGGCAAGAGTGCTGTGGATATGGCAAGAGAACTGATAAATGAATTTGGAACTTTCAGAAATATTGATTCAAGGAGTTTTTCGGAACTTAAAAGAAAAGGGTTAGGAATTGCTAAAATTGCCCAGATAAAAGCAGCTGTAGAAATTGGCAAAAGATTCTTGAAAGAAAAAAGTTTGACTAAAATCAAAGTTAAAACCAGCAAGGATATAGTTGATTATTTTGCCCCTTATTTAAGGGATATGAAGAAGGAAGTTTTCAAAGCAGTTTTGCTTGATGGGAAAAATAAAATCATCAAAGATGTAACAATATCGGAAGGAACACTTACCAAAAGCATTGTTCATCCGAGAGAAGTTATAAAAGAAGCAGTTACAGAATCATCAGTGGCATTGATACTTATTCATAATCACCCAAGTGGTGAGCCACAACCAAGCCAAGAGGATATAGAAATAACCAATCGTATAATCTCCGCCTGTGAACTTGTAGGAATAAAAGTTTTAGACCATATAATTATTGGCGATAACAACTATTTTAGTTTTTTTAATGAAGGATTGATTAAGGAGGAATAATTATGCACTCAAAATATCTTGAATCTTTAAGTGACACTGAAAGAAAACAATTAGAGCAGAAATTATTGCAAGCCCAAAATAATAAATGTTTTATTTGTGATGAACCAATTGATATCACTTTACATGATTTTGAAATGGACCATATTGAAGCGTTGTCGGTTGGTGGTAAGGATGAACCGAACAATTTTGCTATTACTCATCAATCCTGCAATAGATCAAAGCAGTCTTCAGATTTACGAGTGGCGCGTGTACTTTCAAAATTTGAAAAAATAAAAGAAAAGTATAACAATAAAGGACCAAACCATCCCAATCTTGGTGATCTTCTGGAGGAATTTAATGGGGCTAAATATGAATTACCTATTAAAATAAATGGAGATATTGTTGAGTATACTCTATCAGAAATTGGTAGAAACGAGATATGTAAAACTTCTTTATTTTCTGATGATTTAAGCGGTCTTAAATATTTTTTCATTAAATTGCCTATTGAGTATCTTTTTCATGATGATAGGATAAATCCAAGGGCAATAGGCGGAAATTTAAACAAACTTGTTGAAGAATTTTTTAAAAAACGACCACAGTTACATCTATCTTTGGCATGGTGCAAAATTGAAAATAGTAGATGTAAAATTAAAATTTTTGACGGTCAACATAAAGCTGCTGCACAAATCTTGCTAGGTGTAAAAGAATTACCTGTAAGAGTTTTTTTAAATCCAGATATTGACCTATTAACTACTACAAATACAAATGCTGGTACTACTCTTAAACAAGTTGCTTTTGATAAATCTGTTCAGAGACATTTAGGAAGTACTTTATATTGGGAACGAATCCGCAGGTATCAAATTGCATTGGGTAAAAGTGAAGATGATTATAATTTTTCAGAAAAAGATTTAATGAGTTTTTTCAAAGGAGAGCATCGAGAAATAAAGAGATATATATTAGATGATGTGAGAAATAGTATAACTCATCATCCAGAGAATCGTCTAAAAGATTTTATAGATTTTGGAGGAAGAGGTAAAGAGAAACCGCTTTCCTATAGTAGTATTGAAAAAACATTTTACTCATTTTTTATTTACCAAGACTTACTTGATATTCCAATTGGTTATAAAGTAGAAACAGGAGAGAATCCAAGATATTTAGAGAAAGAACAGATTGTGAATTTAATGAACATTATTGCTGATGAAATCTATATCGGAAAATTTGATACGGATTTAGGGACTTATCAAATAGAAAAACGACTTCAAAAAGGAGAAAATATACCAGAAGATCATCTACGTGCTTTCAGAATGAGTAAAGAAGAGGTTCTTTATAATTGGTTAGATGTAATTAGGAAAATAATAAAACGATATTTCCTTTTGCAAGGTAGAACTTTTGATGAATCAAGACTATTCCAATATAAATTTCCAGAACCTCTTTGGGAGTCAATTAGGAGAGTTGTTCGTAATATAGCAAAATTACCTTTATGGAAAAATAAGGAATTGTCAATAACTCTTTTCGGAGGTAAACAAAGTTATGATTATTGGCGTGAAATTTTTGAAACAGGAAAAAGTCCACAGGGATTGCAAGTATTGCCAACAGAACTTAACTTAGATGAATTATTAAAGGAGTAAACTTATGCCTGAAAAAGAATATAAACCAACTGAAGAACTTGAAGCGAAAGAAGGGTATGTAAAAGATCCTGTCTCAGGAAAACTTGTAAAGATAACACCAGAAAGAGTTGAAGCAAAGATTGTTTTTGCTCAAAGACTTCTTAATGAATATGGCTATTCAAAAGAGCAAATCCAGACCTTTCCAGAGTTTTATATTTAAAAAGGAAGTACCAAGATTAGTCCAGCGGATATAGTGGTTTTTAAACCCAGATTTTGCATTACGACAAAAGAATTTATGTTTCACTTTTTGATTCTTAAGTGAATTTTCATTATTTTACCCTAAATTTTATCTCTGTTAACCTCATCTCATAGTCAATCACCACCTTTCATATCACTTTCGTCACCTTTAAGCAGTCTTAGGGGGCTCAACTGCATTGCATTTGAACAGATTTAAACCTAATCGCTCAATCTGTTCTAACCACCCCAATATCTTCTCCCTAAATCGTCCATCAATAACCCCAAGCCTTAACGTAGGACATCGTCCACCACCACCATAAATCGCAGGTATCGCTAATACCTTCATCCGTAAAGTCTTGAGCTTTAACACCACCCCCTTCTCTGTCTTGAATACAAGCCGATTTAAATGATGGGTAATATTGTAAAACACCATACCAATTAATATCATCGCCGCCTCAGTACCCCAAAAACTGTGCACATTGAATTCATCCCAACCATAGTCAATTTTCAAATCCTTGATCCGGTTCTCCACATTCGCTCGCGGCCGATACAATGCCCAGATCTCTTCCCCACTAACTTCCCTGTCATTTGTCACTAACACGGTAAAGCGGAAATTCTCATATTCTTCCATCTCCTTAAATAAATAGGGTTGCTTACCAGCTGCTTTGGGTCGCACCTTACTATCCTGCCGTATCACAATAAGTCGCCGAAACTTCTCCCATGTGCTTAACTTAGCCTCAGCTTCCCCAACCTCTATCCCAGGCGCTATCCGCTTCCAGTCCTTGATAAATAGTATCACATGTTGCGCACAAGCCGTAATCTTCAACGCTACTACGTATCTGTGTCCCCTCGATTCCATATACTCCAAAAAATTCTCTCCCCCAAAACCACTGTCTGCCAATGTCCATTTAATCTTTAACCACTCGGGCATCTCCAAAAGAACTTGCTTGTGAAATAAAATACACTGGTGTGAAGAATGTGTATCCCCTCTGCGATTCCATAAATTCACCACATACCCACTGCCTAAAATAGCCTTCAGCGGATGATGACTCGGACGACCGGGTTTTTTTGGATTGTATCCCTTATATGCCCCCTCCTGTGAACCATAGCGCACACACACCGTGCTGTCCAAAATCAATATGTCTTCGGTAACCTTTACGTGCTCAACCAGTTTATACGCCAGTTTCACCGCAGATTTGCGCAGAGATTCATTGTACTTTTGCCGGAATTTAGCAAAGAACCGTGTCAAAACACTGGCTGACTGCGGCAGCCATTCCACACCAAAGCATTTCTTAACGACTTCAATGCCATGCCCCAACCAACCTACATGACTAAACCGAGTCCCACCAATCAGACTTGTTAAATACAACGCTAATACCTTCTCATAAATCCCCTTGGAATTTGGAGATTCCTCCCGCACTGGTATGTGTCTTTCAACCCATTTCTTAAACCCAATTCCTTTGATATATTTTGCCACTACCGAACAAAGTCCACCCCAAGCCGTAAGGGGTTTATCTGTGAAATTAATTTGGACTTGCCCAACTTTGTAAGTTTTTTTACTATCCTCTTGGTGCTTCACTTTTTTGTGATGCTTGTTGTTTTTCATAATATTAACAAAGTGAAGCACTTTTGACTTTTATGACAAGCTAAATGCAAAATCTGGGTTTATTATATTAAGTTTAATTTAAATATTGATGGGGTTTACTATGGAAAAGGATGTTCGCAAAAAGCTGGATTTTATTTTCGGCAGACGCAGCATACGGGTATTTTTGCCCGGAAAAGTAACCGATGAACAGGTAAAAATTATGTTGGAGGCGGCAATGGCTGCTCCATCCGCCGTTGCAAAAGACCCGTGGCGGTTTGTCGTTATCAGAAACAAAGAAACTTTGAGAAAAATCGCAGACGTCCTTCCCAACGGCAAGATGCTTGCGGACGCCGCTGTTGGAATTG
>Ga0078972_1012950_pt1 | contig 14047 bp, 10 predicted proteins | sample YelNatPaOPGAMG01_FD_67568 | JGI IMG/M metagenome (GOLD analysis project Ga0078972, IMG submission 67568) | Hot spring thermophilic microbial communities from Obsidian Pool, Yellowstone National Park, USA - OP-RAMG-01 (SPADES assembly) (version 2) | ecosystem: Environmental > Aquatic > Thermal...
TGCTGGCTCTTAGCTGGCGACCCCCATCGCCACGGCATACTCGCGCGAGTGGGAGAGGCTGATGGCGAAAGACTCGAGCCCCAGCAAGCAGGCGCGCTCTGCGGCGCGGCCGTAGAGCCGCACCAGGGGCTTGCCGCGCGGGTCGGGCAGCACCTCCATCTCGCACCAGGCGATGCCGGCCAGCCCGGTGCCCAGAGCCTTGGCGATCGCCTCCTTGGCGGCAAAGCGCGCCGCCAGCTCGGGGGCGCGCCCGTCGCAGAAGGCAATCTCCTGCGGCGTGTAGACGTGCGCCAGGAAGCGTTCTCCCCAGCGCGACATGGCGCGGGCCACGCGCTCGATCTCGATGATGTCGACGCCCACGCTCAGCATGCCGCGCGCCTCCCCTTCAGCCTGTGAAGATTGTACCACGGCTCAGGGCAAAGGCGCAAAGAGGTAGGGATAGGGCAGCGTGGTTCGATCTGGGCGGAGGCCGGCGGCTGAGCGGCTGCTGCGGCACGGGCCCCACCCCATGTTGCCCTCCCGCAGCCCCGGGGGATGGGCCGGGCGCGACACACGCACGACATGGCCCGGCTGTAGGGATGCGCCCTGAGTGCACCGCACGAGGGATACGACCAAAGTCTCATCCCAAGACTGGTCCTACGGCGGGCGCCAGCCTGCGCGTGCCGTGCTACAATGGAGGCATAGGAGACTGCGCCACACGGCGCAGACCAATGACGAAGAGGAGACACAATGAAGCACGCAAGCATGATGCAGTCGCTCGCCCTGGCGCTCTTGCTGACAGGGGTGGCCGGGCTCGCCGCCTGCGCGCCCGGCCAAAGCCTGGCCGGCATGAACACGGCGGTGCCCACTATCGCCGCCACGGCTGTGCCTGCGGCCACCGCCGCGGCCGGTCAGGGCCAGCCGCCCGACGCGGTGCCGGCGACCGTCCCCACCGAGGACCTGATTGCCCAGGTCAGGGCCAGCGTGCCCCAAGGCGCCTTCACCGGGTTCCGCGCTCTGCCGCTGACGGTAGCCAAGGGCGCGCAGCCGCTGTGGGCGGTGATCAGCACGGGCCAGATCAACTTCGACCTCCAGCCCGTGACCAGCCACTTCCTGGCCATCTACACGCTGGCCGGCAATAAGTGGCAGGAGCTGGCGCGCCTGAGTCTTGATGTCGAGAAGGGCGGGCCCACCTATGTGGGTGAGAAGGTCTGCCGGCAGGTGGATATCGAGCCCAGCCACGTGTGGTTCGTGGTCAATGGCGGCATGGGCGCGCACGGTGGCGCCTTTGAGCTCATCTCCTTCGACGGCAAGATGCTGCAAGTGGACGTGAACCTGCAGAGTGCCAGCCCGGGCATGGGCTCCGTGCGCGATGTGAATGGCGATGGCCAGCCCGACGTGGTGCTCGACGAGTCGGACCCCTACGTCTTCTGCTACGCTTGTGGAGCGCGCAAGGTGCAGTTCCAGGTGCAGCGCTGGGACGGAGCACAGGGCAAGCTGGCCGTCGTCGATCTGCAGCGCCTGCCGGCGAGCCTGCCGGAGGCTGTGACCAAGCCGGCCAACCGCGCCGTGGAGCTGGCGCAGGGCGGGCTGTGGAAAGACGCCTACGCCAGCATCGAGGAGGCCATGGATGCAGCCAAGGGCGTGCCAGGCGATACGACCACCCTGAAATGGGATGAAGCGCTCATCAAGCTGCACGCCGACGCCCTGAAAGAGACGCTCACCATCGAGTACCCACTGATCCAGCAGGTGTTCTATGGCGACTATGCAGCAGCGGTCGACGTCATGCGCCAGTACAAGCCTGCGGAGATCTTTGCGGCCGACTCGCCGCTGGTCAGCGACCCCGGCGTGCAGCCGTTCATCGAAAGCCTGAGCCAGCACCTGATCGAGAGCGCCACGCAGGCGCTCCGGGCCGAGCCCGACCTGGCCGCAGCCTACTTTATCCGCGGCTGGGGTGAGTACCTGGCCGACCCGGCGAGCGCGCAGGCGCGCGCCGACGTGGGCCAGGCGGCCAAGCTCGCGCCCGACGATGCGCTGTACGCGGGGAGCGTGGCCGCGCTGAAGTAATCGGCAGTTGTCTCGCGCCGCCGACTCGAGTCGGGGCTTGGAGGGCCCTCGGCCCCAACGGGCCTGCGGCGGTCGGCCGCAGCGCCCTTCAGCCCCGACTTGAGTCGGCGGGTTGCTTGCCCGGGCGCCCCAACGGCACCCTCGCCGTAAGCCGGCTGCCCCGCCCCGCCTCGCTCGCTACCTCCAGTGCTCCGCCGGCCCCCTGCGCGCGCTCGGCCATGGAGCGCAGGCCGAGGTGGCCCGGGTACTCGCGGTGCGGGTCAAAGCCTACACCATCGTCACGAACGGTAAGGGTCACGGCCTCCGTGCCGGTGCGCAGCGTCAACCACACTCTCTTGGCCTCGGCGTGGCGGGCGATGTTATTCAGCGCCTCCTGGGCAATGCGGTAGAGCGCTTCCTTGGCGGGCAGGGGGAGTTCGGGCTCGGTGCCGAGTTCGCTGGCCACCATGAGGCTATGGCGCATGGCGATAGCCTCGGCCTGCTTAGTCAGGGCAGCGACCAAGCCCTCGCGCTCAAGGGAATCGGGACGCAGCTCGAAGATCAGGGCACGCATCTCGGCGATGGCTGCCTTGGTCAGCGAGAGGACATACTCGAGGGGCTCGGCAGCGTGGGCCGGGTCGCGCTCCAGCAGGCGACGAGCCGTCTGCGCGCCGAGGCTGATTCCGTAGAGGGCCTGCGACACCGAGTCGTGCAGGTCGCGGGCCAGGCGCTGCCGCTCCTCGAGGGCAGCAGCCTGCAGGCGGGCGTTGACCTCGGCAATCTCGGCCGAGCGCCGCTCGACGTCGAGGGCCAGCCGCTGCTGGCGGTTGGTGACGAGATAGGTGAGGCCCGCCAGGAGCAGCACGACGGCCAGGCCCGTGAGGTCAAAGGCCAGGTGCTCCTCGGCCGGCACCGACCACCCCTCCTTGGGCACGTAACCCAACTGCCAGGTCCCTTCGGGGAGATCGACGGTGCTGACGATGGGGTCGCGCGCAAAGACGCCAGCCGGGCCATAGAAGACGTGCCCGCTCGTGTCGCGCAGGGCAAAGTCAAAGGCCGGAGAGCGTGTGCTCAGGCCTGCCTCGTCGAAGAGCGCCGACACGTCGAGGAGCATGGAGACGAGCCCCCAGTCGCCCAGGTTGCCGCGCACTGCCTGGTAGGCGATGAGGCCCACGGCACCGCGGGGTAGGTCCACGGGCGCGCTGATTACCGTCTGCATCGTCCTGACGGCCCGGCCGACGTCGGCTTGTACCGACGGCCGTGGGTCGTCGGCGGGGCGGTAGCCGATGACGGCCTCGTTGCCGGCCAGGGGATAGACATAGGCGACGGTGCCGCCGGGGGCCACCATCAGGCTGCGCACGCCCTGCGCGCCGGCGTAGAGGGCGGCGGCGTAGGCGTCAAAGTGGGCAGCGAAGAGCGGGTCGGAGGGGTTGGCCTGCACGTAGGCGCGCAGCTCGTGCAGGCGGCTGACCTCGCGCTGGATGGCGAGCGACAGCGCGTTGGAGTAGAGGCCGGCGCTCACCGCCTCCTGGTCGTGCCGGTGGGCGATCAGGCGCGAGCGATACCACTGGCTGGCCTGCCACCACGCACCGAGGAGGATGACGAGCACGAGCAGCGCCGCCGCCAGCGCCTGCAGGCCGGGGTTGCGCCAACGGGCGCGCGCCTTCCTCAGCCCTCGGACGGCGATCATGGCGTGCGGCGGACCGGTGGAGCGGCGACGAGCCCGGCTTGCACCGCGTACAGCGCCGCCTGCGTGCGGCTGGCCACGCCCAGCTTGGCCAGGATGTGGCTGACGTGAGCCTTGACCGTCTTCTCGGTAATGGCCAGGGCCGCAGCAATCTCCTTGTTGGACTTGCCGGCGGCGAGGAGGCGCAGCGCCTCGTTCTCACGCTCGGTGAGCTGTTCGGGACCCGGCAGAGGGGGTGCCTCGCGCATGAGCCGCGCCGCCACCGAGGGCGAGAGCTGCACCTGCCCAGCCGCGGCCGCCTTGATGGCCGTGCAGAGGGCGTCGGCCTCGGTGTCTTTCAGCAGGTAGCCGATGGCGCCGGCGCGGATGGCCTCGGTGACCTTGGCATCTTCGAGCACGCTGGTCAGGGCGATGATCTCGACGTCGGGGTAGGCAGCGCGGATCGCGCGCGTGGCCTCGATGCCGTCCATGGCCGGCATCAAGAGGTCCATGAGCACGACGTCAGGCTGCAGGCGTGGTACCAGCTCCAGCGCACGGGCGCCGTTGGTAGCCTCGCCAACCACTTCGAGGTCGGCGTCGAGGCCAAGGAACATGCGCAGCCCCTGGCGCACCACCGCATGATCGTCGACGATGAGGATGCGGATGGGCATGATCCTCCCTATGGCTTCTCGAACTTGTAACCCAGGCCGCGCACGGTCAGCAGGTACTGGGGGTTGGCGGGATCCTTCTCGATCTTGGTGCGCAGGCGGCGCATGTAGACGGCGATCTGGTTGGAATAGCCCTCATAGTCGTAGCCCCAGGCGTTGGAGAGCAGGTAATCGTGGCTCAACACCCGCCCGGCGTTGCGCATGAGGACGTGCAGGAGGCGGAACTCGATGGGGGTCAGCTCGATCTCGCGGCCATCGGAGGCGCGGATGACGCGGTAGCCCACGGGGTCGAGGCGCAGGTCGCCCACAGCCAGGCTGCTCCCTGCGTCGCCCAGGCCAAAGACCTCGGCGCGGCGCAGCACGGCCTTGACGCGGGCGATCAGCTCCGAAGGCTCGAAGGGCTTGGCGAGATAGTCGTCGGCGCCGACCTCAAGGCCCATCACCTTATCGGCCGTCTCCCCTTTGGCCGAGAGGATGATGATCGGAACGTCGGTCGTCTGGCGGATGCGCCGCGTGACCTCCAGCCCGTCGATGTGGGGCATCATCACATCCATGATCACCAGGTCGGGCGCATCGGATTGCACCAGCTCCAACGCCCTGCGCCCGTTGTCGGCCGTGAGGACCTCGTAGCCCTCCTCCCGCAGCAAGAACGCCGTCATTTTGACGCTGGGCGGATCGTCGTCAACCACCAGGATGCGCATGCGCCAATCCTCCCCCAACAGCTCCAACCGGCACCAGTGGCCCCGGATCCAGGATGCAGTGCACCCCCAAAAGATACGCATCGCTTGAAGAAATGCAAATGTGGCCTGCCCGGCAGCGCCGATCCATGTTGGGGCAATCGGCTGCAGCCCTCCCCACCGCTGCCTGGCCGGGGCGGGGGATCAGTGCTACAACCGTACCTGCCCATCGGGCCGTACAGGCCATCCGGGCCTCACGCTCCGCACGCGACCGGAGTGGAACCCCGTCCCGGGTCAGGGCCGGCCAGGCGCGGAACAGGTTTGCCGGCTGTTGCCGGGTGCAAGTTGGACCCAACACGGTGGTAGTGTCAGGCAAGGTGGGAGTTCGGCGGGCGGCGCTCCCCATGCGCATGGTGCGCCGCTACAAGAGGACGCGTTCGTCGCCGACGCGGCGCGTAATGTGTTGGCGGTCCAGGTATTCGAGGAAGGCCAGAGCATACTTGCGGCTGGTGCCGAAGAGGTCGCGCACCGTCGCCACGGTGACGCTCTCGCCACGGCGCAGGCGCTCGAGCACCTGCCCGAGCATCGCCTGATAGGCTTCGGCCGAGAGGAGCACGGCATCGCTCAGGCGCACCAGGCGGCCCTGTTCGACCAGCGCCGCCAAAACGTCGGCGCCCACCTCGGCCTCGGCCTCGGCAATGCCCGGCGGGCTGTAGGGGCTCTGAGCGAACCTGGCGAGAAGGGCCTGCACCCGCCGCTCTTGCTCGGCCGTGAAGCGCGGCCTCCAGCCGGGCAGGCGCACCACCGCCTCCGTCGCCTCCGCAACCCCTTCGACACTCGCCCGCTGCAGGGCATCGCCGTAGGTCCGCGCCTCCAGGTTCAGCCGGCTCTTCATCTCCTCGCGCGGCATGCCCGAGCGCAGTGGGTACTGGGTGTGGTAGGCCTCCAACAGCGAGCGGACGCGGCCCGCAAGAGATTGCCACTGGGCCCGGCTGATCAGCGCGCCCGCCTCAGCGCCCGGCGCCAGCGGCAACACCTGCCCCGACGCGCGCAGTTCAGCGAGCGCTGCCTCGGCCACATCGCGCGGCAACCCTGCCTGCGCCAGCAGGGGCTGGGGCGGCACAGGCCCCAGGCGCTCCAGGGTCTGCAGCACAATCTCCTCGGGGGTGCCGTGGGCCAACGTCTCCAGCCGCTCCAACACCTCGCGTTGGTAGCGCCGATGGCGACGGCCAGGGTGTGGGTCGACCACAAAACCGCCACCCAGGGTGGCGCTGGGCGAGGGTTGGCGGATGATGAAACGGTCACGCGCGACGGCGACCAAGGGCGCCGCAGCCTCCATCTGCACCCAGGCCGCCTCGCCCGGCTCGAGCTCATCGCGGTCCAAGAGGCGCAAGCGCGCTTGGGCCACGCTGGCGCCGATGAAGAGATCGACGGTGGCATTGTGGGGCAGCGGGTGCAGGGCATCGTGGAGGAGCTGCAGCCGGGCATCAAAGAGGTCGGTGGGCTGGTACACGCCAGGTGCGGCCACCACGTCGCCCCGCGCCAGGTCGCTGACGTCGACCCCCACCAGGTTGGCGGCCACCCGGCTCGCGGGCGCGGCCACGTCGACCTTCTGCTTGTGGGTCTGCAGGCCGCGGATGCGCGAGTGGAGGCCCTTGGGGAGGACCTGCACCTCCTGGCCCACATGCAACGACCCATCGCTCAGCGTGCCGGTGACGATGGTCCCAAAGCCCGGCATGGTGAAGATGCGGTCGATGGGCAGGCGCGGCCGGCCGCGGTCGGGGCGAAGGGGCGCCTGTTCCATCGCCTCCTGCAGGGCGGCCAGCAACTGGTCGATCCCCTGGCCGGTGCGCGCCGACACGGGGATGATCGGCGCTGCTGCCAGCACAGTGCCGGCCAGGAACTCGCGGATCTCCTCACGCACCAGATCGAGCCACTCGGGGTCGTCCATGAGATCGATCTTGGTGAGGGCGACCACGCCGCTTCGGACCTGCAGCAGGTCGAGGATGGCCACATGCTCGCGCGTCTGGGGCATCACGCCCTCGTCGGCAGCCACCACCAGGAGCGCTGCATCGATGCCGCCCACCCCCGCCAGCATATTCTTGATGAAATCTTCGTGGCCCGGCACGTCGACGATGCTGACCTGCTCGCCGTCGGGCAAGGTGAGCCAGGCGAAGCCCAGGTCGATGGTCATCTCCCGCTCGCGCTCTTCCTTCAGGCGGTCGGGGTTGATGCCGGTCAACGCGGTAACCAGGGTCGATTTGCCGTGGTCCACGTGCCCCGCTGTGCCGATCACGCGCACCAGCGTCCCTCCTCGACAGCGCCCGCCCAGGCACCCGCGGATTCCAGCGCTACCGCTGTGCCTGCTTGGCCGGCGGCTGGCTGGCGGTGTTCACCTGTGCGTTCAGCTTTTCCACTGTGGCCTTCATCACATCGAGCTGGCGCTGGTAGATCTCCAACTGGGCTCGCCAGATATCGGCGACTGCTGCCTTGGCTGCCGCGCTTTCCTCGGCCAGCAGGGCCCGCAGCGCCTGCAATTCCTGCTCCAGAAGCGGCCTGGCTGCCTCCAGCTCCTCCAATCGCGCCACCAGGCCCTCGTCGGCCTTGGCCTGCTCGCTCCAGCGATAGTCCCACTGGGCCATATAGCGCGTCCAGCGCTTCTCATTCTCGCCCTGCCATTCGCGCAGCTCGCGCCGCTGCTTCTCCAGGCCCAGGTCCAGCACCTGGCGTGCCTCGTCCTGGGCCACGCGCAGCTCCTTGGCCAGGTCCTGCAAGCTCGCAAGGGCTTTCTTGGTGCGCTCGTGCTGCTCCGCAAAGACGCGCAGTTGGTTGGCACGCGTCTCCTGGTCGCGCAGGACACCCTCAGTGATCGTGTTCCACTCGCGAATCTGCCGCTCGATGCGCTGCTCGGCTCGCCTCTGCCCTTCCAGCAGTTCATTCTGCACGCGTGTCATATCAGCGCGGAAGGTCTGCAGGTCGGCCGACCGCTGGGCGCTGTTCTGCGCCCACTTTTCCAGATACTGCAGCCGGGCGTTGTAAGGTTCGATCTGGCTGCGCACACTGTCGATGGCCTGCTGGATGGCCTCCAGCCGCGCCATCTCGCGCTTGTGCTCATCCTCCCCCAGGCGGGCCTGGTCGGCGCGGCGAACCAGCTCCTTGTCGATCCCGTCGATGCGCTGGCGGAGGCTGGTGAGGATCTCATTCTGCCGCTGTTGCTCGGTGGCCTGCGCGGTGATGCGGTCGGCCATGGTCGACAGGCGCTCCACGCGTTGCTGAAGGTCCAGCATGGCCTTGGTATCGGCCTCGCGTTCCACCTGGCGGGCCTGCAGGGCCTGCTGGTCGCTGCGCCGTATCTCGTCACGCACGCTCTGCAAGACGGATGCCAACTCGTCCTTGAGCTGTTGGATGGCCTGGTCAACCTGGGTCATGCGCGAGACGTCGGTCTGCAGGCGGGTAAGGCGCCCCTGCAAGTCTTCGTAGCGCTTGCGCTGGTCGGCCAGCTCGATGGCCTGCTTCTGCAAGAGGTCACGCAGCTCGGAAAGCTGTGCCTTGGCCTTACGGTTCTCCTCGTCAAGCCAAGCGATCATCTGGGCAGCCTGGGCGGAATCCATGGTCAGGCCTTTCTATCCTTCCTGGGGCGAAAGGGCGGAGGGCAAAGGGATGTGGCGAGATTATAACGGCAAAGCACAAGTTTGACAAGAGCAATCCTGCCTGGCGCCACGCCTATGGGACGATCTTCACAGGGGTGCCAATCTCGGCCCAGTCGTATAGGGTGGCGGCGTTGGCCGTATCGAGGACGATGCAACCAAAGGACACGCGGCTGCCCAGGTACCCCGCCCAGAGTGTGCTTCCGTCGCGCAGGATCGGCAGGGCGTGGATGCCGTTCTCCGACGCTCCGGCCCAGTAGATGCCCATCCAGTAGGGCATGCGCAGGCTCCATGCCGACGACCAGGCCTCTGGGATCTTGTCGAGGATCTGAAAGTCTCCGTAGCGGGTCGGCATGCTGGGGATGCCGGTGGAGCAGAGCCAGTCGAAGACCAGGAGCTCGTTCTCGTAAGCGCGCAGGCGCTGTTCTGAGATATCGACCTCGATGCGCTTGCTCGGCCGCGGTGTGGGTGTCGGCGTCGGTGGCGTGAGGATGGCGACGACCCGGGCCAGCCTGTCTCTCGCTTCCTCGGCGTCGGGCTTGACGGCGGCCGCCTTCGCATATAGCTCGCGCGCAGCCTCCAGTTGGTGCGCGCCCTCCAGAGCCCGGCCACGTTCCATGCAGGCAGAGAAGAGCAGGTCGCCCACATCACGGAACCCCGGCGCGACCTTGTAGACCGGCTCCAGCAGGGCGATGGCATCGTCCCAACGCTGCTCCGTGACGGCCTTGCGGCCATCGCGGTAGCCCACAGCCAGGCGACGCGCAGTCTGCAGGTCCACGTCATTGGCGTAGAGGCGGATGGCCGCATCGTACTGGGCAATCGCGTCGTCGACTCGGTCCCCGTCGACCAACTGCAGGCCGTAACGCAGGTGGGCGATGGCCAACTGCTGCCGGACGCCATCATCGGCAGGCGCCAGAGCCCTCATGCGCTCGAGGATGGGGATGACCCCTTGCCAATCCTCTCGCGCGATGGCCGCGTTGGCCTCATCGCGCAGCGTGCCCATGTCGAGAGCCGGCGTTGCTGCGGGCCAATCGGTCGGGCCGAGCTCGAGCCCCTGCGCCGGCTGCTGCATGGTCCACACCCCATAGGCCACTGCGGCGATGACCAGCCCCAGGGCCAGCAGCACCAGCGCAGCGATCAACCACCTGCGGGACTGATGAGGCCGGGCCCTGGTGCGCGGGCGCCCGGCCGCTTGCGACGGGGCAGGCGGGGGTTGCGCGGGCGCTGCCTGCGGGCGGGCCATGGCGTGTGCGGCAGGCGTCTGTCGCTCGGCGCCCTCGGGCTGCGCCATGGGTCGTGCCTGCGTCATGCCCCGGCCCGCCTGAGGCCGGCTGACCGGCGTCGCCCCGCGCGAGGTTGCCCCAGGGTCGCCTTCGCCCCCCTCGGCCTCAGCGAGCCGTGCCTGAGCCCAGGCGATCGCCTGGCGCACGCGCTCGCTGCGCGGGTGGTACGCGCGGGCCTCCTGAAGGTAGGCCAGGCTCTGCCGCGGCGACGGCGCCAGATACGCCAGCCAGAGCCAGGCATGCTCGTTTGCCGGCTCCAGCGCCAGCGCCTCACGGAACAGGCGCCGCGCCTCGCCCCGCTGCCCATTGCGGGCGGCAATCTCGCCCTGGTTCAACAGTTCTTTGACGCGGAGCCGAGCGGCCTCTTTTTGCGGGTTCATCGAGTCAGTAGGGTTGCCCACCGTCATCCCCAATACCAATCGAACAGGCGTCAGGCATCAGGCAATCGCTTCAGCTCTGTGTATAGTGTGTATACTTCTCGCGGCTTCCATCCTGCGGCCCGGCCCACTTCACGGGCTGCTTCCTTGGCCGGCAGGCCGCGGCCCATCGCTTCGCGCAGGGCAGCGACGACGCGCTCCCGAGGCCAGGCTGCGGGGGGCTCGCGGCTTGCCCCGGCCACCACCAGGGTGAACTCACCACGGGTATCGCCCGCCTCCAGGCGGGCGCGCAGCTCTGCCACCGTCCCCCGTGCGATCTCCTCATGCATCTTGGTCAGCTCACGCGCTGCCGCCATGGGGCGATCTCCCAGCACCTCCTGCATGTCGGCCAGGCTCTCGAGGATGCGGTGGGGCGCCTCGAAGAAGACCAGCGTCCACGGCAAACCGGCCACCTCCGCCAGGAGCTCCCGGCGCTCCTTCTTCCGGCGAGGGAGGAAGCCGAGGAAAACGAAGCGGTCGGCTGGCAGGCCGGCGGCAGCCAGGGCAGTGGTGATCGCCGAAGGGCCTGGGATCGGCACCACCGGATAACCCGCCGCGATAGCGGCACGGATCAGTTCATACCCTGGGTCCGAAAGCCCCGGCATGCCGGCCTCAGAGATCAGCGCTACATCGCCCTCGGCCAGCGCCGCCAGGACCTGCGGCATCTTGGCCGCCTTGTTGTGTTCAAAGTAGCTGGTAGTCGGTGTGGCGATGTCGTAGCGAGCCAGCAGTTTGCGGGCAGTGCGCGTATCCTCGGCAGCGATCAGCCGCACCTCGCGCAACACCCGCAAAGCACGCAGCGTCACATCCTCCAGGTTGCCAATTGGCGTGGCCACCACGTAGAGCGTTCCCATCTCACCCCATGCCGCCCGATCTTGATTGGATTATAGTGCAAGGAGAGAGCGGAGTCCAGGCGGGCAAGGCGTGACATGTTACCGGAATCCAGAGTCGGGGAAAGCCCTTACGCATCACTTGCCCATCTCCACCCGGTACAGCACCACATCCCGCAGCTCGCTCCCACCATCGGGGGCGTAGAAGGGGACCTGGAGCAGGGTAGCCACGGGGCTGACCTGCGCATAGGCCTGCACCGAAGCGAGCGCAGCGGCCATGTCGCTGCCATCGTCCAGAAGATAGGTGGGGCGCCCCTGATCGTGGAGGGCTTCGAGGAAGCGCCGCAAGTCCCCGGGTGACCACCCCGCCGGCAGGAAGGTATCCCGGCCCGCATAGAGGTCGAGCGCCCCGCTGTTGAGGGTGGCGCCCACCACGGCATTGGGCTCCAGCCGCGTCTGCAGCCAGGCAAACTCCTGGCGTTGGCTGGACCACAAGTAGCCGAAATTGTTAAAGTTATGCCGCAAGGGCAGCAGGGCCAGATCGCCGGTGCGCAGCCAGAAGAGGGCCACTGCGGCCAGAGCCAGCAGGGTGGCGGCCTGGCGCCGCCTTCCGGCCAACCACGTCAGTGCGCCCGCCACGCCGTAGCCGGCCAGCAGGGCAAGGGCCGGCAGCGCGGGCAACAGGTCGCGCAGGCGCAGCGAGCTGTACGGGGCCTGGACGGCCCACAGCCCGCCCAGCCACAGCCACAGCGTCACGCTGGCGCGTCGATTGCGCCGGGCAAGCAGCCATGCGCCGGCCAGGAGGAAGGGCGCGAAGTAGAGCAGCTCCTGCCTGGCCAACCACTCTCGCACCAAGAGCGCTGTCGTGGCGGGCACGGCCCCGAGCGCATACAGGGCCAGCTCCTTCGATTCGGGGCGCAGGGGTGACCCAAAGAGCAGTGTGTGGTAGGCGAGGTCGGGCAGGGCAAGGAGCAGCCCCGCTCCGAGATAGACTGCGCCATCGTGGAGGCGTGCCCGCCGCGAACGCTCCGCACCAGCCGTTGCGATCAGCACGAGCGCGGGCACGGCCATCGCCAACTGGGTATGCCGTGCCCAGTAGGCCATCCCCAGGGCCAGCCCCGCCGCAGCCAGAGAGCGGCGCGGCGCCCGCCGGGCACCCGGCCAGGCCAGAGCGATGGTCAGCGCCGAGAAGAGCTGCGCCGAGATGTCGGCCATGTGCACCAGCACCCAGCGCAACTGCTCGAACGAAGTGGCGACCAGGAGCCCCGCCACGCTGCCACCGAGCCACGCCATGGGTCGCGGCAGGTCGTCGAAGAGCAGCGCGCCCAGCCACACCGTGGCAGCCAGCGAGGCCAGAGCCATGAGCGGCGTGGCCAGGTAGATGGCCTCCTCACCGGCCAGCTTCCCCACCAGCCCCAACAGCACCGAGTGCCCCGGCGGCCAAACCGTGGCTGCCCACTCGCCCGCATGGAGCGGCAGCCGGTAGCCCACGTGCAAGACGGGTTCCAGGTCGATCTGCAACGCGCCCGCCAGCGGCGCCAGGGCGAAACGATGGAGCACCGTCCCGTAACGCACGAGATCGACAGCCATCTGCACGTAGCAGTAGGGATCGCTGCCGGTGACACCGCGGGCGTAGAGGGTGAAGTAGGCCCACGCGGCCCAGGCAAGGCCCGCGCCTGCAAGCAGCGCCGCTGGCACCCAGGCAAGCGCCCGTCGGCCGGCCGGCCAGAGGGCATGGACCTGATAGGCCCAGGCATAGGCCAGCAGAACGGCCAGGACCGGCCCGACCGGCAGCGTGACCGGCCTGGCCAACCACCCCACGTACAGGGCCACACGCCCCACCGCCGCCAGCGCTGCTAGCAGGTAGGCCGGCAGCAGTGCGTTCCACGCCAGCGGCGAGAGAGGCCGGGATGGCCGCGCCAGCGTGCCGGGGAGCTGGGGCACCAACAGGGCCAGGAGGAGCGCCGGCACAGCCCACAGGGGCCAGCCTGCGAGGCGCACCGCCAACAGCAGGGCTGCCGCATGGGCAACCAGCAGCGCCAGCCGCCCGCGGAGCTTGAGCTCCAACCCCGCCGCGCGGAACGCCCACAGATCGCCCCACCCGCGGCGCAGGGCAGCCCGGTCGGGGGCAAGCGCCAGGAGCACCGGGACCAGCCCGAAAACCAGCGCCACCGGAGCAGCCACCCAGATGCGGGCCAGCCAGCCCGGCACGGCAGCAAGGCGCAGCACCACCGCCGCCAGCCCCAGGCCGCACAGGAGCGCCTCCACCGCCCAGGAGCCGCGGCGAACCCGCCACCAGCGCCCCCCACTCGCAAGCCCCACTGCCGCAAACAGCACGCCCAGGACCCCATACAGGGCGCGGCCCGCGGCCGAGAGCGCACCCGGGCTCCCCTCAAGCCAGTAGGCACAGGAGAGAAAACGGTTCAGCATCGCCGGCCTGACCTGCCTTCTGTCATCCGCTACATTGTAGGCTGTGGGCGAAACCTCGCAAATGGTCTCCTGTGTCTGGGCAGGGCTTTTTCCAAGTCCCGCCTATGTCATCCCTTCGCTCTGCTCAGGCAAGCTCCGAGCAGGTTCTGCGGGCCTTCCAACGTGGCAAATGCCGGCTGGCGAAGGGTTCGGGCTACACATAACGCCGACTTGGAAAAAGCCCTGGCCCTCCTGTGTCCTGCAGGGCTTTTTCAAAGTCCCGCTTATGTCACCCCTTCGCTCTGCTCAGGGCAAGCTCTGAGCAGGTTCTGCGGGCCTTCCAACGTGGCGAACGCTGGCCTGCGAAGGGTCCGGGCTACACATAACGCCGACTTTGAAAAAGCCCTGTGTGTCCTGTGTGTTGCT